>ERZ837910.13-NODE-13-length-258890-cov-7.713659_pt1 | contig 258890 bp, 212 predicted proteins | sample MGYA00519940_ERZ837910 | MGnify/ENA primary metagenome ERZ837910 (study PRJEB31850, sample SAMEA3708825) | human gut metagenome | biome: human gut; feature: human-associated habitat; material: faeces | place: China | collected 2014 ... | reverse complement strand
GGTTTACGAGAATCAAATGCACCGAACTTTCGGCTTGAACCGGAAGTCCCTTTATTTCTCGGGTTGGACGCCAAACGTAGGGACGCACGGCTCGTGCGTCCACAGATAATACACTGATTATCAAATAAAATATCAACGGACGCACGAGCCGTGCGTCCCTACGTTCCGAATGGATACAATCCCAATCTTAGGCTGGAGAGGGAGGTGAGGGGAACGCCGGTGGAGGGTGGTTAGGGAAAAAGCCGGGGATGGTGGAGGGGATTACTTGGCGTAGGCGAGGGGATTGTTCATGAGGGGGAGCTGGCGGGGAGTGAGGCCGAGGAGGGCGGAGATGGCCGGAGCATCCATGGTGGCGCGGGGAACGGTGGCGATACCTTCCGAAGTGCATGCGAGGGTGAGGTTTTCACAAGCGATGCCGGTATCCACACAGGCCATGGCTTTCACCTGGTCGCCTTCCGGAAGTTCCGTCATGTCGGCCACGAAAAGCACGGAAACAGGCGCTTCGAGAACGAAGTCCTGCGAGAATTCCTTGGTTCCGGCGATGAGACTGCGGTAGTCACCCTCCTTGGCGAGCGAAAGCGAATGCGACGCAGGCTGATACTCCCACACACCTTTTTTATCGAAAACAAATACACGGATTTCCTGCCAGTTGCGCGCGGTGGGATTGCTGCGGTTGGCCGCTGCACCGAACTGGCCGGGAGAGGCATCGGGACGGTTAACCCCTGCCGTCATCCAAAGTAACTGTCCGAGCGTGGAATCACTGATTTCGCGTGTGGCATCAAATTCGCGCACGCTGTGGCGGTTTGCTACCACCTCATTCATCGGCATGCCTCCGCTGAACGAAGGTGCCGGAAGTTTTCTTTCCTGTGCTGTCATAATCAATGTTGCAGCCATCGCCAGCATTATAGCCGGCCGACGGTGAAATTTAATAGTCAGATTCATATGTATAATAACGTTATGATTATCGCTGTTGTTTCATGCAGAACCGCCCCGTGAGTGCCGACCGTATCATTCGCCGACCGAATAGCGATACCGACCCAGTCGGTAAGTCTGCCCTTACTCGTTCCGGTAAATTTACGCAGAATATTCCTTTACCACAATATACGTGCGTACAATGAAATCGACCCAAAACACCACGGGCCGGAAACCGCTGCATTGCGGCTCCCGGCCCGTGTCAGAGCTTAGGTTTTCCTGACGGGATTACATCAATACTTTCATCCCTTCAATGATATAGACTCCACGAGGCAGATTGCCAACCACATTGCGTCCGGCCGACAGGCGGATTGTGCCTGCACATGTCCCGTCGGGACGGTAGATTGTGGCAGTGAACGCCTCGGGAGCGTTTATCACAAGCGAATCTCCCTCACGACCGAATGTAAGTGCAGAGGGCGACGAGGGCGCATCTACGCCCGACCACGAATCCTCACCCAGATCGATGCCGATGGAGGAGGCTCCGCTTGTACAGATGGCGTAGACCGTGAACGGATTCACACACACCACGGCCTGAGCGTCATCATCCCCGGCCTCGGCGGGTTCAAATGCAGTGCCGGCCTCATTCAGCAGATATGTGGATTCTCTGGGAGCCTCCAGATTGCCATATGCAGCCGCAAGCGTATAGTCCGGGCCTGCAACGGCCATGCTTGCGGGAGTGGCCGGAACCGTTATGTTCCGGGCCGACAGGCACACATCCTGATCCGGCGCGCTCACACGCAGCAGACATGGATGGTTAGCCATGACGGCAGCCTGGCGCATGAACAGATTCTTTTCGGTATTGAAAGCTATCACGGCATACTTCCCGGCATCGGTGTCCTCATCCCAGCGCGACGACGGCGACAGAGATGTGCCGTCGGCAGCCAGTGTCACAGTCTCCACATCGAACGGAACCACCAGCGACGACCAGTTGCCGTTGCCATCGGCGGTACGCGCCCCGGTGGTCAGCGAAACCGAAGCACCCTCGGCCAGAGAGAACTTGTTGGCAATGGCCAGAGGATAGCCGCTGCGGAAGTTTATGTCGGCAGCTGAGGTATAGATGCGTCCCTGACGGTTCACCAGTTCGCCTTCAATCTCCTCTGTCACGGTGCCGACAGTGGTGACAATGTAATTGGCCGGTGCAGCGGGCACGGCCACCCCGTCGCCGAGTATCACCAGGCAGTTGGGGTTGACCCCATCGAAGGCTTTGCCGCTGAATGCCGATGCCCCGGAGGCTCCGGGCACGCGCTGAGGCGCAGCTGTTTCGGTGGCGCCGTTAAGATTGATGGATGTGAGGTTGTCGCAACCGCTGAACGCCCCGTCACCGATTGCGTCAATGCCGGTTAATGTGATTGTCGACAACGCAGAGCAACCGCTGAATGCGGCATCGCCGATTACCGACACCGATTCGGGCACGGTGACCGTGGTAAGATTATCGCAATCCTTGAAAGTTTCGGCTCCGATAGCATCGACATCCGGAAGGGTCACTGTGGTGAGCGACGACATTCCGGCGAACGCCCCGGCAGGCACATCACCTGTCATCTCCGACAAGTCAAGCTCCTCGAGCGTGCTGAACGATTCTGTCACGGTGGCAAGCATATCGGGTGTCACATCGCCTTCAAGCGATATGGATGTGATGCCCACTGCCTCCTTGGCTTCAATCGAAGTGATTTCAGCCGGATTGAGTGTGGCTCCGTTAAGAGGCACAGCGAAGATTTCAACGGTCTCGTCCTCATCCGTAACGCTGACGGTATAGTAACCCTCCTCGTCGGGCAACACCACCTGCTTGCCGATCTTGACTTTTGCCTCTACGTTCTCCTCGCGCAGATCCGACAGTCCTACACGGAAGCGCACCTCCGAATTCTCCTTCACGTTCTCCAGCACGGGCGACAACCGGTCGGATGTGTTCCACACCTCGAATTCTGTGGCCGCATCGCCTTCGGAAGCCTCATTGTTACGAAGTGCCTCGAGTTCAACCGAGAACAGATCGGAAGCGCATTTGAACACCACATCATAGAGATATACCACATCGACGGCATGATTGCCGCTCTTATCGGCATGTTTGTTGGGATTCCAGTAGGTTACGGCCAGCGAGCCGTCGGCGTTAAGGGCATCAGGCGGCAGGAGTTTGCCATTGTCGTAGATTCTGCTCTTCTGTGCCTCACGATAGGCGTCCGTACCTTCGGGACGTGCCGCTTCGGCTGCATGCACTCCCACAAAAAGCTTGCCGCTCATGTCAATCGACTCCAGAGCGACATTGTCTCCGAGGAACGACACTGTGCCGTTGTCAAGCGCACCGTCGGCAACGAAGCATCTCGAGGTGCTGTATTCCAGCGTGTAGACCGGGTTCTCACCTACGATATTGAATTTATAGCGTTCCCATCCGTTGGTGGGGTCTAAATATCCGCCGTCCATGGGGGTCTTGTAGGCTTCGAGATATTCCGGCTTTACCACAACCGTCACCTTGGTGCAGTCACCGAGGCCGAGATTGTTTGTGGCCGAGGAGGAGTATTGTATATGCGCCACCTGGTTGCCGTTCTTAGGCACACACGGCACATACAGGGTGGTGAGCGAAGTGCAGCCCTTGAAGCAATCGGTCTGCAGGCCACCGGTGTATTTCCACCCGCCCGACGGAGTCTTCACCTTGTCGTAATTGTAAAGGTCGGCCGGAAGCTCAAGCTCACGGAGGCGGCTGCAATTGAAGAACGCGCCGTTGTCGATCATACGGACAGTGGGGGGAAGGATGATCTGCTCCAGACCCACCACCTGATTGCTGTTGCTGCTTTTGCAGAAGGCATACGCGGGGAACGTGTTCTCCGGGAAAAGGTCGGCCATGCTGCGGTCGGCCACGATACGCGCCTCCGACAGGTCGAGATATTTCAACGAGGCCGCAATGTTCGGATTGTTGCGGAACAGGCTGAAGTCCGTATAGTCCAAATCGCCCTTGATGGTAAGTTTCTGTATATTCCAGAGTTTCAGACGTATCGCCTCATCCTCAGGGCCATAATCGCCGTTGAAGAGGTGCTGTCCCTCTTCAAGCACGATGGTGGCGTCGGACAGGCGCACCGGTGGATACACCTTCACGTCAAAATCCATGTCCTGCTTGGCAATGAACGAATAGCTGAACGATTTGCCACCCTCCATAAGGGTCTCGCCGTTGAGGGTCACATCAATGAAGTCAGAAGCCGAACGGGGCACGATGCGCAGGTTGATGTCGCGTCCGCGCACTGCCGTTGCCACGGCTCCCGAAACCACAGCGTTGGGCAGCTCGGGAATGCGGATGTTATAGACCGGAGTCTGGTTGTTAAGTGCCGGAAGGGCATCGACCACATTCTCATTCTTCCCTTTCACGAGCGCCCATGTGCGGTTGTTGAACGAGGTGGCCAGACGCACGGTGTTCCCCTCGCGTACGGTCGACTCCTTCACACAGCATTTGATGGTCATGCGGATACCGTCGCCATGCACCCCGGACGATACCGTAGGCGACGACAGGAACTCCTTGATGTTCCCGTCCTTGTCGGTCAGTACAGCCGCCCAGAACATCTGCGCGTTCTCGGCCGGTATATAGAGGGCGTTGGCACGGATGTCGAACTGCTGGCCGGGAATCACATTCACGGCATCGGTGAGCAGACCGACGGTGCCACCCGTGTCGGTGAGCTGCCAGGGAGAATCGTACACGGCACATGGCATCGGCGCCACAAGGCCGAAATGAACAATGGTGTTGCCGTTGATTGCGACGGTGTAGGCGCCATCGGCCTCAGGATACAGGCGTGTGTTGTTGGCGTACACCTCCATGCGGTTGTCGTTGTCGGCTATATGCTCCGCCGTGAACCTCACTTTTGTGCCTTGGCCATAGCGGCCGGCAGGGGTCTCCGAGTTGAATTTCACTTCGTTGTGCTCCATCACTGCGAACGCGAAATCGGTGCGTGCCGGAATGGGGTCAACTATGATTTTTCCCACCTCGTTCCAGTTCTCCTTTTTGGAGTAGTTTTCCACAGCCTTCTCGTTAGGAACGTGAAGCGTGATGGCCGCTTTGTTGGTACCTGACAGCACACACCAGTTGATGAACTCGGCGGTTTCACGGCCTACCCATATGTCGCGCAGATGCGAAGCACTGAGAAACACATTATATTCATACGTCTTCACTCCCGCCGGAATCACGATTGAGGTGATGCCGCACTGGCGGAAGGCTGCATTGTTGATGCGGTTGAGGTTGTTGGGCAGAACCACCTCGGTAAGCTGACCCTGACCCTGGAATGCCGACTTGGGCAGCGCATTCGCCTGATTCGACCCGTAGGCGGCGATATAGACCGACGAGATGTCGACTCGGGTGATTTTCATTTTGGCGCGCATGAACTCGAAATCGCGCGAGTCGATTGAGCCGAACAGGGTGAGGTCCTTTATGGTGCCTGTTTCCGATTCCGGAATAAGTGTCTCGAGCGTGCCCGGATTTTCAACCCAGATGCTGCGTTTCTCCCTCACTTCCGAAGCTTTCTGCACGAGCACCGTTACCTCCTGATCCTCGCGGACGTTGGCTATGGTGTAGTTCACGCCGTTCACCGGAGTGAGCATATATCCGTTTGCCTTCACCGTCACCACATCCTCATCAGGATTCGATGGCGTGACAGTGAACGAATAATCCCAGCCGCGCACCACCTTGTCCTCGCCCGACACGGTCACGCCGGCCACACCTGCGGGGAGTTTTATGGCAAAGCATCCGGCCGACGGACGGTCGGCTGCAATCTCATTCACGGTCAGCAGCTCGCCGGCCACAGGCAGCCAGGTTTTGCCATTGTCGGCCGATGTTGCCATTCGCACCACATCGCCTGCCGCAACAGTCACATCGCCCTTGAGCGAGCAACCTGACACGGTGATATATCCCGCACCGAGCGTAGCCATCGACTGCAGGTTGAAGCCGGCAGCCTGGCTAAGCAGGCCTTTCAGCTCACCGCCGGCACTATAAAGGGCAACAGCTATCTTGCCGCTGAAATCACTGTAGGAAAGATTCTTCATATTTCCCACACGCACCGTGAAGGTCCTGCCGGGTGCCAGTGCCGTGAGATCGGAACCCATTCCGACCTGACCGCCGTCGGCTGTTATGTGAATTGTTGACCATCTGGCATTGTCGCCGGAGGACGGTTTGATATTGTAGATAATCGTGTTCAGATTGTTGAACTGATGGCTTGTGCTCGCCACTGGGTTAAGAGCTGTGCTCAGGTAGAAACCGTCGGCCAGGCCGCCCCATCCCCAGTTGAAATGGAAATAACCGGCGTCGTTATATCCGTCGCACACGAAGGCATGCCCGGCTGTGACATCCTGACCGCAGTAAAGCACCGGACGGCCGGCGTCTATCTCATCCTTCACAATCTTGTCCCAAGCCTGCTGCGTGGCCACTTCGGAACGTTTTTTATAGGAAACGCCCGGATCATAATTGAAATAGTTGGTCAGTGCAGCCGGCACACGCACCTCATAGGCGCTTGAGCCCGACATGCCGAACTGGGTGTCGATACTCTTTGCCGCATGGTAGACAAGCTGAGCCACAGCTGCTGCTTCGGCCTCGGTATAGCCCGAGCGGTAATTGTCCATCCGCATGTTGTCCCAGTCGTAGGACACATCGAAGCTGACGCCAGCGAAATCGCCCCTCCCTTGTGCCGGGTAGTTATGATACTTCATTATGGTAGCCATTGCCGTTCCGACACATCCCACGAGCGGACGTCCGGGAATATCGTTGTTGAACGGCCCTTCCTGACTCCATGCCGGAGTGGCGAGCACAGTCTCCTGCGCCGACCGGGCGGCAGCGGCACGCACTGCCATGCGTCGCTGAGGCGCGGCCTGAGCTTTCTGCAGGCCGGAAGCGGCTTTTATCTCCTTTTCCACCCCGCTCATCATCCACCGCATTGCCGGCGGAACCTTCGACACCACATAGGGATTCTCGAACGAATAGCCCAGCACAGGGGTAGTGCAGTCGTCGGCCGATACTATGACAAAACCCTTGCCATCGGTCGCATTAAACACATAGTACACCGGCTTCGACGGTGATCCTGCCGTGTATACAAGCTCCAAAGTTCTGTCAGATGCTAATCCGCCTTTACGGCTGGCACTGAAAAATTCATCGGCCATCTGCCTTGCATCGTCTGCCGACACTACGCCGGCATAAGCTGACGGCGATGCGCACGACAGCAGGGCGAGAATTAGCATTTTGGATGAATGTTTAAACATAACCTTTTGTTAATTCGCGTTTTAAAGATTGATTTATACTAATTGTCTTGGATTTCGTGATTACGTTTATTTCCGAGTTCGCTCAGTTCAATAGCTCCTCCCCACTGGAGGGACAGATGCAAAAACTTTTTGGCATGTAACCGGTTGAAACCGCACCCAGGAAGTTTTCAGCCCGCAAAGTTAATAAAAATCCTTTTACAACACCCTCCGCCACCTTTTTTTTGCTCCCCTCCACACACCAACGACACGGAGCACGACACTTCCGAAAGATTTCGGTTCCAATTCCCTGAATTTCCGTATATTTTGCTAACTTAGTCAGCCTAAACCGAGGTTCAATGCAAAACGAAATTATCGTATATCAACCGGATGCAACTCTTTCACTGGATGTAAGGATTGAAAATGAGACCGTATGGCTCAATCAAGCGCAGATGTCCGAGTTGTTTCAGCGTGACCGCACTGTAATCACACGCCATATCAATAACATTTTCAAGGAGAAAGAGCTTGAAGAAAGAAGCAATGTGCATTTTTTGCACATTGCCCGTTCAGACAAACCTGTCAAGCTTTATTCCCTTGATGTTATAATCTCAGTCGGCTACAGGGTTAAATCGGTCAGAGGCACACAATTCCGTCAATGGGCCAATAAGATTCTCAAAGATTATCTATTGCGTGGATACAATGTGAATCAAAGGATGCTGCACATGGAAAACCGCATCGACTGTCACCTTGCAAGGCATGACCAACAGATAAGGGAGTTATCTGGTAAAATTGATTTCTTTCTACGCACTTCCCTCCCGCCAAAAGAAGGTGTCCTGTTCGATGGACAGATATTTGATGCTCATAAGTTTATAAACCAACTCATCCGTTCTGCAAAAGTCAGGATTATTTTAATAGACAACTATGTGGACGACACCGTCCTGACACAGCTCGACAACAGGAAGCACGGTGTCGAGGCAACCATATATACGCGACATATCTCCGAAGCATTCAAATTGGATATACAACGACACAACCGACAGTACCCCTCCATTATGGTGAAGTGTGCGTCTAAAATTCACGACCGATTTCTGATTATTGATGACACTCTATATCATATCGGCGCATCAATAAAAGATTTAGGGACAAAATTATTTGCCTTCTCTAAAATGGAACTGTCACCTTCGGTCATTCTAAATCATTTCCACAATTGACAAAATCAAACGCCACCGGGCGGCTGGAAAGGTGGTGAGTCCAGGTGCCCGGTGGCGTTGGTGGGGATAGCGGAAAAGAATGTTTCGAGGTGAATGGGGAGAGGAATCAGTCGGGGAGCGAGGTGGTCCAGTTGATTTCGGCGGGGTTGCCTTCCATGCTCCACACAAGCGGGAGCGACGGGAGGTTAAGAATCTCCATTACCGACCCGCTCTCCTGATTGACGGCCACAATCAGCTCACCGAGCGGCGACTGGCGGCGCAAAGGCTCCAGTGTATAGGTGCGTCCGTCGATTATGGCATGCCCGTCGGTAAGCAACGAGTGCAGCGTTTTCTCCGAAACGAGGCCGAAGAGCGCATTGCCTGGCACCTGGATATGGTTGCCGTCCTCAGGCATCACATAGCACAGGCGTGTGGCATCCTCGCGGGCCTCGCGGCTCATGCGGTAGGTGCCCTTCCACCATTTCAGGTTTCGCTCGATGGTCCAGTCGAGCAGCAGACCACCCTTGTCTGCAGGCGTGAATGTCATGATGAAACGGCGTTTCTGCCCGTGGAGCGTGTAGGTCACCTTCACCCGCACGGCATCGGCCGACGGAGCTGCTAACGGCGGAGTTGACTCGAATGTGTCGGCAGCCGAACGGCCTATCGAGGCGGCGCGGTTCGCGTTTCCACCTTTTTTGCCCATGACCATGCGAAGTTCGCCGCCGGCCATCAGGTCGGCATGGCTCAGGCGTGTGGATTCGTGAGGCTTGCCGTTCAGCAGGATTTTCTGCACGTAAGGATTGTTCTCGCCGAAGTTCTCCGCCACAATTCGGAAGTCGCGGCCGTTGGCCAGATGCAGCGTGGTGCTTTCCACCAGCGGCGAATGTATAAGATAGTAATCATGCCCTGCATTGGGATAAAGCCCGATCATGTGCATTGCAAGCCACGACGACATGGCTCCGGAATCGTCGTTGCCGGGGAGGCCGCGCGGAGTGTCGTTGAAATTGGCCGAAACAATCTCGCGCACACGGTCGGCCGTACGGTCGGGGCGTCCAATCCAGTGATATAGGCATGGGGTGAGGAACGACGGCTCGTTGTTCACATTGTAATGGCCGTGGTCGAAGAATGTGTCGAGGCGCTTTTCAAACGCTTCCTTCCCGCCACACATCTCGATAAGCCCCTCCACATCGTGCGGCATACTGAGCGAATACTCCCACGACGATGCCTCATAGAAGAACATGCTCCACCAGGGGGTGTACCACGGGCCTTCGAACATCACGGGGTTGTAGGCGAACTTCCATTCCGGCACAGGGGCCGCATCCTCCCGGCCTACAGTGGCACGGCCGAAGGGGATGGAATCAAGCCACTCGCCGGTGGCGCTGCGCGGCATGATGAATCCGCGCGAACCGTCGTGCTCATAATCCTTCCGCCACAGGTTTTTCCAGTTGCCGCTCTGGGCGAGATAGCGGTCGGCAATGGCCGCATAGTCCACACCCGGCACCGCCGCTGAATCGCGCGCCAGTCCTGCCGCCACCTGATGTATGGCAAAATCGCACAGCGAATATTCCACCGTACGGTTGCCCGCACGCGGAATTCCGTGGGGCACGTAGCCCAGACGCAGGTATTCATTCAGACCACCGCGTCCTTCGGCCTCATGTGCTGCCCCGGGGTCGACGGTGGCATCTTTGAGCATTGCATCCAGAGCCTTGCGGTAATCAATCCCCTGCAGCCCCTTCACATAGGCGTCGGCCAGCACAATCTCGGCGTTCGAGCCGCCCTGGGTGCGTCCGTTGGCGTTGCCGCTGCGGGCATCGGGCATGAATCCGTCGCGCAGCCCTATGTTTATCAGCGAGTTCACTATGTCGCGTTCACGGTCGGGCGCTATCAGTGTTATCAGAGGCGAGGAGGTGCGGTATGTGTCCCATATGGCATAAAAATCATCGAAATATGGCACACCCGGATCGGTCCACAGCGGATTCTCGCCTGTGCGGTCGGACGGCATGAGCATCGTGTGATAAAGCGCGGTGTAGAACATCCGTTTCTCCTTCACGGGCGTGTCCGCACCGAGTTCAATCCGCTCCAGCAGTTTGTTCCATGCATCGCGGTTTGCCTCTAAAAGTGCGTCGAAGCTCCTGCCCGCAGTATAGTCCTGCAGGTTCTGCATGGCCTTGCGTTCGCTGATGAACGATATGCCCACGCGCACATTCACTTCAGTTGTGCCAGGAGCGAATGCAAGCAGTGCGCCGGTTTTCTCGCCGGTATCGTGCTGCCGGGCCACGCCTGCCATTATCTCGTCACTTTTCCATGTGGCGGTCGAGGCAAATGGACGGTCGGCGGTGAGATAGAAATAGACCGTATAGGCGCGCCCGTTGTTCCAGCCGCCGCGTATGCGGCTATAGCCCGACACAGCTGTATCGCCATGCACCTCTATCTCCGAACCGATGAACTGCTGCGCCTCGCGGGCATCGGGCACAGGCGTCTCGCCCAGAAAGAATCCGGCATCGACCATCAGCGCCGGCGAACATGCCGAAGGATATGTGAATCGGTAGACCGAAGCCCTGTCGGTTGTGGTGATCTCGGTGCGTATGCCGCTACCCTCGAATTCGGTGGCGTAATAGCCCGGGGCTATGGTTTCGGACGCTCTCTGCGCGTAATGCGATGTGGCATCCAGATTGCCGCAGAACGGCTGGATGAGGATGTTACCGTATTTCGGCCCCCCTCCGGTGCCGCTCACATGTGTCTGCGCGAAACCGTCGACACGTACGGGCATCGGCAGCCATCCGCTGTTTGGGCCGGGAGTGCAGTCCGGGCCCGGACGCACCATCCCGAAGGGAGTGGCCGGTCCGATGAACACGCGCCCCAGACCCTCACTACCTATGGCGGGATCCACATAATCGACCGGCCGCGACGTTTCTCCCAGAAGGGATGATGCGGCCGCTGTAAACATTGCAAGTAGCAGGCTGAATCTCATGATATTATAAATATTGGATATTTTAATTGCACCTGAAAATACACACTTGTCTCACGTGCCAAAGGCACGTCCCTACATATTATCCCCCTTTTCTCCCTGCACAAAGATAGCAACTTTTTCCAAATAAAACCGGCCCTGCGATGGCTGCTGTGTGAGCAGTCGCCGCAGGGCCGGTTAGCGGTTAAGTAAAGTGATGTGTCATTTAAGTTTGTCGGCGAGGCCATGGAGCGCATCGGCTCCGTTCTCCAGCGCGTTCGAGGCGGCAGCCTTCACCTTGTCCATGATGTCGCCACCCTTTTCCTTGGCGGCATCCATCAGGTTGGAGCCCTTCTCTTTGGCTGCTTCGGCATATTCCGATGCCTTCTCCTTGGCCTGAGCGGCAAGGTCGGCACCCTTCTCTTTTGCCTGGGCTGCAGCATCCTGCACTTTTGCGCCGGCCGACTGCATTCCTTCCTTCGCTGCCTCACGGGCGGCGTCCACGCTCACACGTGCAGCATCGGCACTTACGGCAGCTGCCGCCTGAGCAACATCGATATTCGCTTGTTCTTTCGTGTTCATAGTGTTACGTTTTTGAAGTTAGGTTTCACGATATAAAACACGACACACAGCGTTGTTGTTTACTGCGCCCGACCGAGCAGCCCGCACAAAAGACTCCCAATCTGGCAATCCCATATATGTCCTCTGCAGAATTCACTCTATTTACCAAATGTCCTTCAATACGTAGGGTCGCGACCTGTCGCGACTGCAACCATGCGGAATCTGTGAACCCTTTTAGCTTGATTCACCTGCAGATATCCGTTTGCAGTCGCGACAGGTCGCGACCCTACTATTTGGTGGAATCCTGTTAAAGTTATCCTTTAAGTTTATGGGTTTCCCTGACAGGAGGCCGAGGCCTGATGTCAGAGTTTAGAATCGATAAGTTTAAGCTTGCCCTCGATGGCGCTCAGATCGTCCTTGATACGCTGGATTCTGCGTTCCATCTCACGCATCATCGAGTCGCCGCTCTTGCTCTTCGACGAGAGGAAACCGAGGTTGTTCTCATACGTCTTGAGCTCGTTGCGCTTGATTTCGTAGGCGCGGACAATGCGCTCACGTTCGCGGCGCAGTTTGGCGGCATCGGAGCCCATCTCCTTCACCACATCCTCGAAGCGGCTCATGCCGGAACGTTCCTGGCGTGAACGGGCGTAGAAGGCATCACAAAGCGCACGGTATTCATCATAAATCTTGTCTTTCTCGCGGAACGGCACATGGCCTATCTGCTGCCACGATGCCTGCAGCTCCTTCACCTTGGCCATGGCCTCGGCACGGGGGGTATCGGCCGGAATGGCCTTTAGAGCCTCGATAATCTCCCGCTTGGCTTTCAGGTTCTCCTGCTCTTCCGAGCGGCTTTCGCTGAGGTTCTTCTTGCGGTTCTCAAAGAATGTGTCGCAAGCCTTCTGGAAACGGGTCCACACGGCATCGCTTTGCTTCTTGGCTACGGCGCCGATGGTTTTCCACTCCTTCTGCAGAGCCACGAGGCGGTCGGCAGTCTTGCGCCAGTCAGTGCTGTCGCGCAGAGCCTCGGCCTGTTCGCAAAGGGCAATCTTCTTGGCAAGGTTGGCAGCGAGACCATCCTTCACGGTGCGGTAATATTCGGCCTTGGCCGTGAAGAATGAATCGCACACCTTGCGGAAACGTGCAAACAGGGCGTTGTTGACCTTACGCGATGCAAAACCGAGTTTTTTCCACTCCTCCTGTGCGGCAAGAATAGTCTTTGTCATCTCCTCCCATGCGCCGAAGTTGCTCAGCGACGAGAAGTCCAGAGCCTCCACGCGTTCGCAGATGGCAGTCTTGGCAGCTTCATTGGCGGCCTCGCGTGCCTTGCGTTCCTCGAAGAAGGCCTGATATTTTTTGTTGACCACGGCGGAGGCATCCTTGAAACGCTGCCAGATCTCCTCACGCAGCTCCTTGGCTACGGGGCCGGCCTGACGCCATTCGTCGTGCAGATTCTGCAGACGCTTGAATGCCAGTACCACATCCTCCTCTGCGTCGAGCTTTTCAGCCTCCTCGCAAAGCAGGGTTTTCAGTTCAAGATTCTTGCGGAAATCATAGTCGCGCAGGTCCTTGTTCACTTTCAGCTGGTCGTAGAACTGCTCCACCGATGCCTGATAGGCTTTCCATTGGTCGGTGGCCACGGTGGGAGGCACTTCGCCGATGGTCTTGAACTCTGCCTGTATCTCCTTCACACGGGGGAATGTGCGGTTCACATTATCGGTGTCGGCCGACAGGGCGTTGAGCTCGTCGATAAGCGCCTGCTTACGCTCATAGTTGGCCTGCATCTCTGCCTCGTGTGCGGCAGTGAGAGCGGCCTTGCGGTCGCGCACACTGTCAAGCAGCTCCTTGAAGCGCTCCTCGGCAGGACATACCGCCGGGATAAACGTCTGTTCGTCGTTGCCGGCGGCAACAAATGCCGCCATCTCGGCCTCCAGTTCATTTTTACGGAATGCATAGAACAGATGTTTCAGCCGTGCCACCTCTTCGCGGGTTATCTCGGCATCGGTGCCTTCAGACAGGGCGGCAAGCATGTCGAGCACCTCTTCCTTGCTGGCGGGTGCCGGACGTTTTTCCGATACAGCTGTTTCGGCCTTGGTCATTTCTGTTTCAACTTCCGCTTCCGCCTCAGGCTCCGGAGCTGTCTGTGTAGCTTCCGGCGACGGTGTCGCAGCATCTGCATCAGATGTTTCAACAGCGTCAGAGGCATTCTCAGCCTTCACTTCAGTTCCGGCTGCAAGGGTGGAATCTTGGATGGAACGGGTATCTTCGCCCGTGGCTTCCATTTCGCGCATTTCCATAAAAATTATAAGGTTATAGATTAACAGGGAGCACTGCTCCACGCCCGTTGTCCCTGCGGACAAAGGCACAGAGCCATTTTTTCAAATTACACGCCAAATATATAAACAATTATCGGAATAACAACAACTTTCATCCCAAAACTTTCACCCACCCGTAGTTTCCCTTACTCTTAGGGTAAAATCGCCGGGCAATCGCTCCGTCCTGACGTAGGGTCGCGACCTGTCGCGACTGCAATATCGCAATGCCCAATCGACAAGCACAGTGCCAGCGAGCTTGGCGGCAGTCGCGACAGGTCGCGACCCTACTACAGGATTGCAGCACCGGTTCGTCGCACTATGCCGGAGGGATTTTAACTTTGGTTTTAACATCATTTAACCCACCACCATTTAAATTTTATGGTTTATTGGCTAATTTTGCTCCGCAAATCAGGGCAGTGCGGTTTCACCGCATGCCCCGACGGAAGATTACATCACCTCGGCAATTCTCCCGCCTTCAGGTGGGCGAAAGTGATGGGACGGCTCTTCTTCCTTGAATCATATTGTGTTACGCAGCCGCTGACACCCTCGCAGGCTTCATCAACGGCTCTTCTGCGTCCCGTCTTGCAGAATCTTTACTTTCGTGTCGGGCCATTGCTGGCTCCCGATGCGAGGGGATGGATTCTCAATGGCGGACTTTTTTATGTCCGGAGGTCTCACAGCCACCGGCTCCCGCCTGAAAGAATCCGGATCACGGAGCTTCGGCTCCCTCCCGACCTTCAGGCTATTTTTATTTTTAACCTTTTAACATAAAATCAAAACAATGAAAAAGATCAAATTCCTTGCAATGATGATTGCCGCTCTTACTTTCTGCATGGGCTTTACCGCCTGCGGCGACGACGATGACGAACCAGCAAACCCGCTTGTAGGAACTTGGGTAGGCACATTCGACCACGACGGGGGTTATTATGGCGATGGCCAGGATGTGATTACAATGACATTCACAAAAGATGGTGAAATGTTCGCCAAGAACGAAAATGCATCAGTGCCCCAGTACAACTGGACATTCTCCGGCACATACGAACTCACCGCACACCATGAAGGGGTTTACCTCATTTCAATCGCCGGTTACCATTCGGATTACCCCGATGAATATTATGACGACGACATTGAGCCGGAACCCGTCTATATCAACGGCAATGAGCTGGTGATCTCGTTCGACGGCTCCGACTACCGCCTCACCAGACAATAAGCAGCCAAACTGAAACTCAATAAGCGTCCCGACGCACAGCGCCGTGTCTCCCCACAAAAAGACACGGCGCTTTTTATGTCCGGTGGTAAGTTTAACCCGTCCGTGAGCGATTGTTCGGGCAAAAACGTTATATTTGCAAATTAATCTCTCCAAATCCGCACATAGCGCCCTAAACGGACTTCAAACAACCAAAAACAATACAACATGTCATTTATCAAGGAATTCAAGGAATTTGCCATGAAAGGCAATGTGGTCGACATGGCTGTCGGCGTAATCATTGGCGCAGCGTTCGGCAAGATTGTCAGCTCGCTTGTGGACGATATAATCATGCCGCTCATCGGCGTGGCAACCGGCGGAATCAATTTCACCGACTACAAATGGGTGATTCAGAAAGCAGTGACCGACGGACAGGAAGTGCTCAAGCCCGAAGTGACAATGAACTGGGGCGCATGGGTGCAGACCGTTGTCGACTTCCTCATTGTTGCTTTCTGCATCTTCGTCATGATCAAGTTCATCAACAATCTGCGCAAGCGCACCGAGAAACAGGCTGCCGAGGAAGCCGCCGCTCCCGCTCCTGCCGAACCCACAAAGGAGGAACAGCTCCTGACCGAAATCCGCGACCTGCTCAAAGAGCAGCAGAAATCGAAATAAACGCACCGGCCCCCCACCGCAACCGCCGTGCGACCCATATTTCTCATAGGCTTCATGGGTACGGGCAAGACCACTCTTGGCCGTGCCATGGAGCATTTTGCCGCATCAGGTGCCTGCATGCCCGCTCTGCGCGGGCTCACGTTCGTGGACCTCGACGAATTCATCGAACGCCACGAGCGGATGAGCATTCCAGAGATATTCCGGACAAAGGGCGAACCATACTTCCGCGAACTGGAACGGTCACTCCTGCGACAGGCCGCAGGCAACGGGTCGACACCCGTACTCGTAGGGTGTGGCGGGGGTACACCGTGCCAACCCGGCTGCATGGAGTGGATGAACGCCGCCGGACTGACCGTAAAGCTCGAGGCCTCGCACCACGTGCTGCTGCGGCGGCTGATGGAGGCCGACGGGCAGCGTCCGCTCACTGCCGGAATGACTCCCGGCGAACTTGCGGCTTTCATAACGGCCAAGCAGGCCGAACGCGAGCCGTTCTATGAGCTTGCTCAGCTCCGATTCCGGTCCGACCGGCTCGAATCGGAGGATGAAATAAACGAATCATGCAGGCTATTCGCCGATTTAGTCTTACCTCACATCACACCATGACCATGGCCGACACCTCTTCAGCCCCGACTCCTCAGGAATGTGCAGTTGAAACCCAACCGGCACGCAAGCGCGCCACAATCGGACTGCCTAAATGCTGCAATCCTGCCGAAAAACGATTCCCCCTTACCCCCGAGGCGGTAGGCTTGCTCACACGCATGGGGTTCACCGTGAAGATGCAGGCAGGCGCGGCCGCCTACATCCATTATTCGGATAACGCCTATGTAAAGGCCGGCGCCTCCATCTGCTCACGCGACGAGACCCTGCAGGCCGACATAGTGATACACCTTGCACCGCTGGCCATCGCCGACATAAAACGGCTCCGACGCGGGGCATTGCTCCTGAGTCTGGCCAATTTCAACCGCAGCGGGGCTCCGGAAGTTATACGCGAGCTTCTTGGACGCCGCATCATCAACATCGCCATCGACCTCGTGCGCGACGGCCAGGGGAACCGCCCGTTCGGCGACATCCTTTCGGAAATCGACGGCCGGAGCGCCATGACCATAGCGGCATCGATGCTTGCCGATCCCGTCAACGGCAAAGGCATCCTGCTGGGAGGTGTGGCCGGCGTGATTCCCTGCGAGGTGACAATCATAGGCTCGTGCCTTGCCGCAGGGGCAGCGGCACGCTCGGCTATGGGTCTGGGCGCTGTGGTGAGGCTCTTCGACGATGATGTCTACCGCCTGCGCACCGCACTCCGACAGCTCGGAGGCGGCGTCATCGGCTCCTCGCTGCATCCGCACGTGCTTGAAAACGCCTTGCGCACTGCCGACATAGTGATTGTGACCGACAGCCGCACGGCTTTGCCGCTCGACTGCAACCCCAATATGATACTGAAACGGAACGTGCTTGTGTTCGACCTCTCCGACACACCCGGAAAGGCCTTCCCGACCATGAACACCATCGACCTGGGCGAACTCGACGGCGACGCCTGCACCGCGGCCACAGGGTTCTCGATGGTCAACGACCTCAACGCCGACACCAACCGCCGCCGCTACTGTTTCGTGAATCCGGGAAGCACCGTGCCGCGAACTGCGGCCATGGCCCTGAGCGACACGTTCATCACCCTGCTCAACAGCATAGCCGACTGCGACGGTTCGGGAGCCACACTACCCATGACTCCCGGCCTTCAGGAGGCCACACTAACCTTCATGGGCAAGCCGGTGAACGAACAGGTGGCACGCATGGCCGGGATGCGGTTTACAGACATACGGATTCTGCTGGCACTCAGCTAAAATTTTTTTAACGACCAATGGCAAAACGTAAATTCTATGTGGTGTGGGAAGGGAGAGAACCGGGAATATATGAGGACTGGGCCGACTGCCTTGAGCAGATCGACCACTTTCCCGGCGCCAGATACAAGGCTTTCGACAGCCAGCTTGCAGCCACGCAGGCTTTCCGGGGTAACCCCGACGATGCGGCATCCCTCATCAAGGGGATAGCCGCCCACAACGCGGCAAGAGCACAGCAGGCACAGGCCACGCAGCAGCCCGGCAACAGGCAGCTATTCGATGTGCCCGAAATCAACCCCGACGCCATAGCCGTGGACGGTGCCTGCGCCGGCAATCCGGGCATGATGGAATACAGGGGCGTGGACGTGAAGAGCGGCATAGAACTTTTCCATTTCGGCCCGGTGCCCGACGGCACTAACAACGTGGCCGAATATCTGGCACTGGTGCATGCCCTTGCCTACCTTTACCAGAAAGGCGACACCACCACCCCCATCTACAGCGACTCGCGCACGGCGCGCTCGTGGATACGCAACCGCGGCTGCCGCACAAAGCTTGAGCGCACCCCGCGCAACGCCAAGATTTTCGAACTTCTGGCACGCGCCGACGTGTGGATCCGCACCCACAACACCACAAACCCGATTCTGCGTTGGGACACCGATGCCTGGGGTGAAATACCCGCCGATTTCGGCCGTAAATAGCGCCTGAAATAAGGTGGAGTTTCATTCTCTTCCGACAAAAAAATCAATCACCTTAAAAAAATTTTTAATCACCTCCTCTCTCAACAGACCAAGAACCAATCAATTGCAAAAGCATTCCATGAAAAATTTTAATCAAGCACAAAAAATTATCAAACAAACCAACTGGCGATGGGTGATTTGCTCGCTGCTCTTCTTCGCCACCACAATCAACTACCTTGACCGCCAGCTTCTGTCGCTGACATGGAAAGATTTCATTGCCCCGGAGTTCCATTGGACCGACGCCAACTACGGCACCATCACCGGATTCTTCTCGCTGTTCTACGCCGCCGTCAGCCTTGTGGCCGGCCGGTTCATCGACTGGATGGGTTCGCGCAAAGGCTACCTCTGGGCCATCTTCGTGTGGTCGCTCGCAGCAGTGATGCATGCCGGCTGCGGCTGGGCCACAATGAAAATCGAGGGCATCGGCTCAATCGAAGCCCTAAAGGCGGTGGAATCAGGCTCTGCCCTCGCCCTCTCCATCTCCACCGTGAGCGTGTATCTCTTCCTTGGGTGCCGCGCCCTGCTTGCCGTGGGTGAATCGGGCAACTTCCCCGCAGCCATCAAGGTCACCGCACAATATTTCCCCAAAAAGGACCGCGCGTTCGCCACGGCTGTGTTCAATTCCGGAGCATCAATAGGCGCACTTGTGGCCCCGCTGTGCATCCCCCTGCTGGCCAAGATGTGGGGATGGGAGATGGCGTTCGTCATCATCGGTGCCCTCGGCTTTGTGTGGATGGGCTTCTGGGCCGAGCTCTACACCGCACCCGACAAGTCGAAACACGTCTCCCAGGCCGAACTTGCCTACATCAATCAGGATGAGGCCGGCGAACCTGCCGCCGAGATAAAACGCGAGCAGACCAAGACCATCTCCTTCTGGCGCTGCTTCACGTTCCGCCAGACATGGGCGTTCATCGCCGGCAAGGCGTTCACCGACGGTGTGTGGTGGTTCTTCCTCTTCTGGGCTCCTGCCTACTTCTCCGACCAGTTCGGCTACGCCACCTACACCCCCATGGGACAGGCGCTGATTTTCACGCTCTATTTCATCGTAACGCTGCTCTCCATCGGCGGCGGCTATCTCCCCAAGCTGTTTGTCGACAAGCGCGGAATGGACCCCTATGCAGGCCGCATGCGCGCCATGCTCATCTTCGCCTTCGTGCCAATCCTGGCACTGCTCGCCCAGCCGCTCGGCATCTACTCGGCATGGTGGCCCGCAATCATCATCGGTCTGGCCGGAGCCGCCCATCAGGCATGGAGCGCCAACCTTTACTCCACCATCGGCGACATGTTCCCCACATCCACCGTCGCCTCCATCGTTGGTATCGGCACCATGGCAGGCGGCATCAGCTCATACATCATCAACCAGGGCGCCGGACTGCTGTTCGTCTATGCCGCCGATGCCGGCGACAGCTTCAATTTCATGAGCTTCAGCGGCAAACCTGCAGGCTACATGATTGTGTTCAGCATCTGCGCCATCAGCTACCTCGTGGCATGGCTCGTGATCAAGGCGCTCGTGCCCCGTTACAAAAAAATCGAAATCTGACATGCTTAAAAAGACCATCTGGGAAATGGGCCGCGACACCGTGGAACAGTACCGTCACAAAGGGAAACTCCCCCTTGTGGTAGTGCTCGACAATGTGCGTTCGCTCAACAATATCGGCTCAATTTTCCGCACCTCCGACGCGTTCCGCGTGGCGGCCGTCTATCTCTGCGGCATTTCGGCCACGCCACCTTCACCCGAAATCCACAAGACCGCCCTCGGCGCCGAGGAATCGGTGGAGTGGCGCTACTTCGCCGATACACTCGAGGCCGTGGCCGCTCTGAAAGCCGACGGATTCACCGTGTGCGCCCTCGAACAGGTGAACGGGAGCGTATCGCTCGAGGCCTTCCGTCCCGAGCGTGAAGGCCGCTATGCCATTGTGGCCGGACATGAGGTGGACGGAGTGGCACAGCAGGTGGTCGACCAGGCCGACCTCTGCCTTGAAATCCCCCAGGAGGGCACCAAACACTCGCTGAATGTGGCTGTAAGCACCGCTCTCGCCATCTGGCAATTTTATCTGGCGCTGCGCTGAATCATACCCGCGCATCATGCGGAAAGTACACCAACAGAACAAACGCACCCTGCAGGCCGTTACTACCTGTAGGGCGCGTTTTTTGTGTGTCCTCACACCTCAAAAATGTGCCAAAACACGATTTTTCTTATATTAATGTGTGGTTAGCGTTCTTTTTTACTAATTTTGCACCCGATTCAGGCGGTGGCAGTTGCCATTTCACTGACTTTTCCACCGCGCTCCACACCATAAAACACATAACGCATCATTGAATCATGGTTAAAAACCTTGTCATAGTTGAGTCTCCTGCCAAAGCAAAAACCATAGGAAAATTTCTCGGCCCCGACTACACGGTAATGTCGAGCTACGGCCATATACGCGACCTTAAAAAGAAAAATTTCGGTATCGACATCAACCGGAATTTCGAACCGGAATACGAAATTTCCGACGACAAGAAAGCCCTGGTGGCCGAACTTAAAAAGAAAGCCAAGGAGGCCAGCATGGTGTGGCTCGCATCTGATGAGGACCGCGAGGGAGAAGCCATTGCCTGGCATCTTTACGAAGTGCTCGGGCTCAAACCGGAGAACACACGCCGCATCGTGTTCCACGAAATCACAAAGGATGCCATCCTTCACGCCATAGAGAATCCGCGCCACATCGACCTCAACCTTGTGGACGCACAACAGGCACGCCGCGTGCTCGACCGCATTGTGGGTTTCGAGCTGTCGCCCGTGCTGTGGAAAAAGATTAAACCCGCCCTGTCGGCCGGACGCGTGCAGTCGGTGGCCGTTCGCCTCATCATGGAGCGCGAGAACGAGATAAACAACTTTGTGCCTGAGGAGTTCTACCGCGTCAACGCCGAGTTCCTCACTCCCGACGGCACTCCCCTCCGCGCCGAGCTTTCAAAACGCCTCCCCTCGCAGCAGGAGGCCGAACAGTTCCTCAAGGACTGCGCCGACACCACCTACAGCGTCACTTCCGTTGGCGTTCGCCCGGTGAAAAAATCGCCTGCGCCCCCCTTCACCACCTCCACACTGCAGCAGGAGGCCGCCCGTAAGCTCGGATTCACCGTGTCGCAGACAATGATGGTGGCCCAACGCCTCTATGAGGCCGGACACATCACCTACATGCGTACCGACTCGCTCAACCTCTCCAACCTTGCTCTGGCCACAATCTCCGCAGAGATAAAGTCGCAGCTTGGCGAGAATTATCTGAAAGTGCGCCACTACCACACCTCATCGAAGGGTGCGCAGGAGGCTCACGAAGCCATACGCCCCACCTATGTAAACCAACACACCATTGAGGGCACGGCTCAAGAGAAACGACTCTACAGCCTGATATGGAAACGCACCGTGGCATCGCAGATGGCCGATGCCGAAATTGAGAAAACCACGGTCGACATCACACCCGCCTCGCGTCCCGAGCATTTCTCAGCCACCGGCGAAGTGGTGAAATTCGACGGTTTCCTGAAAATCTATCTTGAGGACAAGGACGAAGGCGAGGCTCAGGATGAATCGGTGCAGGGTCTGCTCCCGGCTCTAAACGAGGGGGAACAGCTCACCGCCACCGAACTCACCGCCACACAGCGCTACACCCAGCAACCGCCGCGCTACACCGAGGCTTCGCTCGTGCGCAAGATGGAGGAACTCGGCATCGGCCGCCCCTCCACCTATGCCCCCACGATCTCAACCATCCAGCAGCGCGACTACATTGAGAAAGGGGAACGCGAAGGCACACAGCGCGACTTCAGGATACTGACACTCAAAAAGGGAAAAATCACCGAACGGACCAAACACGAGACCGTGGGGTCGGAACGCGGCAAACTTGTGCCCACCGATGTGGGTCAGGTGGTGAACGAATACCTCACCGAAAACTTCCCCGACATCCTGGACTACAATTTCACCGCCCAGATTGAAGAGAAATTCGATGATATCGCCGAAGGAAAACTCCCCTGGCACAACGAAATAAAGACATTCTACACCAACTTCCACCCCGAAGTTGACAAGGCGCTGAACACCCATACACAGCACCGTGTGGGCGAACGTATGCTCGGCACCGACCCTGCCACCGGCAAACCCGTGTCGGTGAAAATCGGGCGCTTCGGCCCCATGATTCAGCTCGGCGACGGCGAAAGCGACGAGAAGCCCCAGTTCGCATCGCTCCTGAAGGGCCAGAGCGTAAGCACCATCACACTTGAAGAAGCTCTGAAGCTTTTTGAATTCCCTCGCCTTATAGGTTCGTTCGAGGATTCGGACGTGACGGTAGCCATAGGCCGTTTCGGCCCCTACGTTAAGCACGACGGCAAGTTCGTGTCCATCCCCAAAGAGGTCTCACCGGCGCATATCACCCTTGAGGAAGCCATCGAGCTGATTGTGAGCAAACGCACGGCCGAGGCCAACAAAGTGGCCAAGACCTTCGACGAAGACCCCGACCTACAGATTCTCAACGGCCGTTTCGGCAAATACATCAAATACAAGGGCGACAACTACAAGATTCCCCGCACTGTGGAGAATCCCGACGACCTCACTCTCGAACAGTGCCGTGAAATCATAGCCTCGGCTCCCGCAAAGGCCTCACGCCCCAAAACACGCAAAAAATGAAACGCCCCGCACAGAAAACCATAAAACCGGGAGCGGAACGTCGCGGTTTCCGTCCCGACAGCATAGCCACATTCACCGTGGCCGAAGCCGCCCCGCTCATCGAGTTTCTGGCATCGGCCATGCCCGAACGCAAGCGTACGGCCATAAAGCAGCTGCTGAAATATGATCAGGTGAAAGTCAACGGCAACGTCACATCGCAGTTCGACACACCCCTGGAGCCGGGCACAACGGTTGAGGTAAACTTCACCCGCCCGTTCGTCACATTCCGCAACCGCCGCATGCAGCTTGTCTACGAGGACGAGCACATAATTGTGGCCAACAAAGGCTACGGGCTGCTTTCGATGGGCAACGACAAGATAAAGGAGGGCACCGCCTATTCCATTCTGCGCGACTACGTGAAGGACCAGGACCCGCGCAACAAGCTTTTCATCGTGCACCGCCTGGACCAGCATACCTCCGGTCTGATGGTGTTCGCAAAAACAATGCAGGCCAAGGACGGTCTGCAGCACAACTGGAACAACATGGTGCGCCGCCGTCAGTACGTGTGCGTGGTGGAAGGGAAACTTGACCCCGCCGAAGGCACCGTGAAGAGCTATCTGGCGGAAAACTCCAAGTTCCTTGTCTATTCCACCGACAATCCCGAGGAAGGGAAACCGGCCATGACGCACTATTCCACCATCAAATCGGCCAACGGTTACACCCTTGCCGAAGTGGAGCTTGAGACTGGCCGAAAGAACCAGATACGCGTGCATATGTCGGACCTCGGCCACCCCATTGCCGGCGACCGCCGTTACGGCGCCAAGACATCACCCATCCACCGCCTTGCCCTCCATGCCCGCACGCTGGTGTTCATCCACCCCATCACCCGCAAGCTGATGGAGTTCGAGACCCCCATCCCCGCCTCCTTCGCCTCAATGGTGAAATAAAAAAACGTTGTTCATCCCCATCACGAATCGGAATCTCATGAAATACTGCGAGAGACTGTTGCAGTTATTGAATGGAGATAGGGTTTTGAACCGTTTAAGCCTGTTGGCTGTTTTGTTTTTGTAGAGTTGGAAAAAATCGCTAACTTTGCACCGTCATCGATCGAAGAACGAAAGACTTGGTTGGCCGCATTACCGTAAATGCGGTTTTTTTATGCCTTATTCTGAAGCTTACGCATATAGTATGCGTGATTGGACTGGTCCACACAAAAGCCGGTAATTAAAGCAAAAATGGGATTTATATACTCTACGACAACCATATAGCCTTTTGCGCGGTACCAAAAGTATTCGCGTTCCCTACCGGTATTTTCAATATATCTGAAACGCGTGACACGTTTGTCGGCGGCGTTTTCTAAAATGGGCTTTATCCAATGGACACGCACAGCTCGCTCCGAGCGAAACTCTCTAACCGTTTTTGATGTTTTACGCTTATCCTCTTTGGTATCCCTGGTTATGACATGGACAAACTTTTCAAGCAATCCGTCAAACCAATCCGGCAACCCATCCTTATGTGAGCGATTGTATGGATAAGGCTTTATTATCAATTCTGCACCATCAAGATTTACCTTTTGGATTAAGACATCATCCTTGAATCTGTCGTGCAGCTCTAATATCTTGTCCTTGTCATCAACCGACAATTCGCAATCAAAATAGGGCTGCAACATTCCGAGTATATCGTCATCGGCCATTTCTTTTCTTCGGTTGAAAATCGTAAATCGCGAATTTGTCATCTCCAGGCTCTGTCCCTTCATCAAGATGATAACCCGACAATTCTTCAAGAAGTTTCACAATATGTGATTTGGCCTCGCTTCCATTCAGTCCTCTTGCCCTGTATGTTATAGCCCCGATTATAATATCTGCAAGCTGGGTAAACTGCGATTCATGTGAACGGATATTCTGCAATGACTGTATTCTGTCATTCGTTCCTATCATACTTGTCAGTTCATTATGTATTGAGGCAAGTTTGATTTTTCCGTTATTGTCTTTAAGGTCAAGGAAAATTCGATAAGAATTGACACTATTGGAATTATGTCGGATAGAGAATCGTATAAGACGCTCTATAACAGAATAATAGAATCCATTATACTCATCTCGGCCCAAAGAATGAGCCTGAATATTCGATTTGTTTTTGATAAGCACACTGCGGAATACCATTGATGATTCAAAAAACAAACGCAGAATTTCGTCATACATAGCAAGATGCGTGCGACTGACGGTATTCCATTTCAATTCATGAAGAATACCATATTTGCGTTTTATGCGCTTAAGCTCGAACTTATAAATATCAAGGTCTGCATCAGGCACAATTATTGCCCCAATGCACATAATGTTGCTGTTATCAAATTGCAGATAACAACTCTCATCACAAAATATTGAATATGCCTTTTGCACCATATTGCAAAGTTACTGCAAATCCGTGAGATACGGAAGTCTTGTCCTTTCAAAGAACATAATCCCGCTGGGATTATTATTTATAACGAGTCGTGATTATTGTAAGATTTGACTCGTACGAGAATTTTTTTTACTTTTGCGGATGTAAGTCGCATCCCGGAAGCCCGGTCATGGGCTACGCTGGGGAAGCGGCAGAAAATTTTTTGGAAGCGTTTACTCGACGCTCTTTCTTGACAATTAGAAACTTCACAACCTTCAGGTATAATCAGGAATATAGCAAACGGTAGATGTCTTGGGACATGTATATTCCGCCAGAAGCTAAAGCGTGAACGTCGGCAGTTGGTGTATTCACACTTATTCTGCGTGAGGCTTCTGCGTTGTTTGCTTGTTCAACTATACAAGGCAATGCGAAAGTCACTAATCGTGGAACGAGCAACTGTACGGCTCTCACGTTTCGTTATAAACCAATCAAAAGCCGAAGAGGTGGGCCCGGCGGCATATAACAACTTATGGCACAGGAATCCTCCAAACCCTTATTTTCCAGAACATGGTGGATTGTATTCTGTATAGCGATATTAGCTATCGTATTAGTAACAATCGCCTTGGTCGACAGTCATGACCTTCCGGTCACAATTATCGGGGCCGTTTTGGGCGTGATTATGACGATATTTGCATCTTTCATTCTGTTGAAAGGGCAATCTGAACAACAAGCTGACTTAGATGAGAAACAGATTAAGCTGCAGGCAGAATTGGCAGAGAAACAAACTAAGCTTCAGCAAGACTTACAGCAACAACTTGTAGAATCTCAGCATGCGATTGAACGGAGAGAGCATAGGGAGTCAACAATTTTTATTGAGAAACTTTCCACCTACAACAATTTCCTTTCTGCCTTATCCGACTATGTAATAGAGAATTCCGAAGGAAATAAGAAGGCATTGATTTTTCATACGATGGCAATCCAAATGCATGCAGCTCCGGTAGTTGTGCAATCATTTATAGATAATGTGATAGAAGTAATCAGAAGCACAACAGGCAACGGGGATAAGGCTGAGATTTCCAAGCTGATAGAAGCTCTTAACCGTATCGGCAGCATATTCCGCAACGAACTATATCCTACCTCTGACACAGATGGCAACTCGCTTAATCTTGATGCATTCATTGAAGCAATAACCGGCAGTCAGGTAGAGCCGACTGAGGAGCAGAAAGAAAAAGATAGTGAAGAGGAGCAGAAAGAGGATGAAGAAGCCGTCAATAATTCCAAAATCCAGACATGGGATTCCAAGATCCTGGAACTGGTTTCAAAAGGGTGGATTTTAGAGAACGGAAACGACTCCTTCTCGCTAACTTCTAAAGAATCACCTGTAACCATCTCTGTATATCGAAAGAAAGGTAAGTATGTGGTGGAAGCCTCAAAAGGTGATGACAGCGAGTTCTCTCAGATGCTGAAAGACAATTATGGCGGCTCACGTCGCTACGGCACATGGTGGCGCGAATTACCAATATCAAATTACGGAGTGAAGCAAGACACACTCCTCGCACAGCTTCCAATCAACGATCGTGCCCGTGCCTCCGTACTAAAATGGGTCGACAAGCTAACAGAATTCACCAATCATTAAATAATAGATGCATGGGACTCTTGGATTCTTTAAATGAATTAGCAAAGAAAGGAGAGACATTGGTGCAGAGGAGTAACGAGATCAGTAAGACAGTTACAAATATTGCACAAAACACTTCTAAAGCGATTTCCACATATTCACCTGGCAAAAAGACCCAATCAAAGACAAATGCGTCTGTTTCACCTGAGAAAAAAGTGGTGGCACAACGCCCGGCAGACGCTCCTATCACATTCAAGTCAATCGGATGTTCCGATAAAACCATTTCAATTATACAGATGTCCTTGGATGATGGTATTATTGATGATCGGGAAAGGGCCATGTTGACAAGAAGAATTAAAGAGGAAGGCATAGATTTCCAGGAATTTGATTTCCTTCTATCCAAAACATTGGAGGCTTATCATAAGAGAGCTAAAAATTGTATCAAAGACTTGTCGACTGCGTTTGCAATGGCGGATAGAATGGCAGTTAAAGAGGAAAAGGCAAATGCAATGAGTTTAGCGTCTGCATTCCCAAAAGTATCCGGCATGGTCAGTAACCCATATGGGCTGGTGGCTGCAACAGCTTCCGACAGCCTTATTCAGGCCATAGGAACTTTTATTAAAGCACCTTCAAAACTCAACACTTTCAAGGCTGAAATTATTCGTTTGATTGATATCCCTTTGTTTCCGGAAGTATTGATTGACTTCTTCTCATACGCGAGCAGTCAAATCAATGAAGAAGCACAGCGGAATAAGGGTAAAGGAGTCTTTACCGAATGGTCAGAGACTCTATTTGGAAAAGACATCGACCTGATTCCAGTATGGCGAGATAAAATGGCGCACGTTATGGGGAAAGCTGTAATAAGATACGGAGATTCTCCACAAATAATGATGCAATTTAATAAATGGAGAATCACTCCATTGAAAAAGTTGAAGCATCTAACTGACTCAGATCAGATTGAGCAGTTCCCTTTTCCTACAAACTTAACAGATTTCACCGAAATTCTTAAGTATTCGTTCAAGATTGCACAAGAGCCAAAACGCCCGTTTAATGAGGCTTATTCTAAATTATATTTCCGCGTATATAATGAAGGGAATAAAAGATTTGGAAATAACCCCATAGCTCGCGATATTTTAGAGGAATGCAGAATGCGCCCGATCATGGATCTCATGACTAAACTTGATAATCCGTCGGCCCTTGTACTGTTTGAAACTCCTCACCGGCTCGGGGATGTTCTGGAGGTATTATCATTTCTCAAAAGTAGAAATGACTTGAAAAAGTTACATCAGAGAATATTTAACGAGGCATGTGGTATTTTTGAAAAAGATCAAGTGTCTCTCAAGAAAATTCGTGAATTTAAACCTACTAATTTTTTCGGATTTTAGCGCATTTTTATGGCAACAGTGACAATCAAAGGCGTTTATCAAATGAACGGACCGAAGCCGTTCACGCGCGTATTCGAGTGCTCGGCATCCGAAACCGGATACTATTCCCAACTCGCGGGAAACAAATCAAAACAGGCACAGTGGATTCAAGCCAATTTTCCCGGCGCAAACACAGGCAAAGGTTTCTCAATGTCTGTAAATATCAAATAGAGTTCTGATACTTCGGAGTTACTATTCCCCGACAGAAAGGAGGGGACCGCCTACTCCATCCTGCGCGACTATGTGAAGGACCAGGACCCGCGCAACAAGCTTTTCATCCACCCCATCACCCGCAAGCTAATGGAGTTCGAGACCCCCATCCCCGCCTCCTTCGCCTCAATGGTGAAATAAAAAGCCATAATCATTTCAACAACAAAATGTAACCATACATAGCTAAAAATCAATCGAAAATCATTAGCTTTGCGTATGGAAACTGTTGTTCATATCCATCACGAATCGGAATATCGTGAAATACTGCAACAGGCTGTTGCAGTTATTGAAACCGCGAGAGGCAACGCCGCACGTGCTCTTGTCAGCACATCCAATGAAATGCATTGGCGCATCGGTCAGTTGCTATATGAGCGTAAACTTGATAGCGTACATGGAGATGGCGTCGTAAAACGGCTCTCAGCGGATTTGAAAGCGATGTATCCCAAAATGGGTATGTCGGTGAGTAATTTATGGAATATGAAGCGTTTATATGTGCGCTTTTATAACTCAGACCCAAAACTACAACAAGCTGTTGGAGTTTTGCCGTGGGGACATATCAATCATCTCATTACTAAATTTGGAGATGATGACGATTCGATTCTTTATTACGCCGAGAAAACGGTTCAAAAGGGTTGGAGCCGGGCATTATTGGTCAACGCGGTAAAGCTGGAGATGCACAAACATCAACCGGAAACCAACGTGTCAAATAATTTTGCGGTTGCTCTCCCGGAGGTACAGGCGACATTCGCCAATGAGGTGTTCAAGGATTCCTATTGCATGGGATTCCTGGGTGTGACGGAGCCGCTTCTTGAACTGGAGCTTGAGCGGAGACTTGTAGAGAAGGTAAAACAGTTCCTTCTGGAACTCGGACAGGGATTTACGTATATAGGCAATCAGCACGTCCTGTCGTACAACGGCAAGGATTACAAGGTGGATATGCTTTTCTTTCATCGTGGTCTTCGGTCGCTCGTTGCCGTAGATTTGAAAATTTCCGAATTTAAGCCCGAATATGTCGGCAAAATGAACCTATATCTCTCCTTGCTTGACAGACTTGAACGTGGCAAAGATGAAAATCCCTCAATCGGACTGATTCTATGTGCCGAGAAGGACAATGCTGAGGTTGAGCTGACTCTCGAAGGTTTTACAAAGCCAATCGGTGTGGCTGAATACAAACTTATTGTTCCTCAAAAAGAGCTGAAGCAACTTATAACTGATGAAATAAGGAATTTCAATCAAGAGATGTCCGAAAAAGCTGCCAGGAGGTTGGAAGAACAGTTTTGAAAATATAAACATGTCATCCGAAGGTTAAAAAAACGCCATCCGAAGCCGCTCAGACGCTGAGCAATGCTTCGGATGGTGTTGTGTTTGTTCCCGATGAGGGAGGCGGGGAGAGGGGCTTTTAAAAGCATTTGACGCTTATTACGGCCGCCTGCATTATTCCGCCTGGTTTCTGCTTGCGCTTTCTGCCTGCATTGATTCCGTCTGCGTGTAGTCTAAGCCGTCAGATGGACAGGCGACGAAGTGTGTTGAGCAGGTCGCGGTTGATGGGCTTGTCGTTCTTTATGGCCTTGGTGAAGGGCACGTAGACAATCTCGTCGTTCTTGATGCCTATCATCACGTTGCGCTGGTCGTCGAGCAGAGCGTCGATGGCTGCGGCACCCATGCGCGAGGCAAGGATACGGTCGTGGGCCGTGGGCGAACCGCCGCGCTGCAGGTGGCCGAGAATGGACACACGCACATCGTACTGCGGATATTCCTCCTCCACACGTTTAGCCACACCCATGGCGCCACCGGTGACGGGGCTTTCGGCCACGAGTACAATCGAGGAGTTCTTGCTCTTGCGGAAACCGTTCTGGATAAGCTCGGCCAACTGGTCGACCTCGGTTGAGATTTCGGGGATGATGGCGGCCTCTGCACCGGAAGCGATGGCACCGTTCAGGGCAAGGAATCCGGCATCGCGTCCCATCACCTCGATGAAGAACAGACGCTCGTGACTGGTGGCGGTGTCGCGGATTTTGTCGACACACTCCATGATGGTGTTGAGGGCCGTGTCGTAACCGATGGTGGTGTCAGTGCCGTAGAGGTCGTTGTCAATGGTTCCTGGCAGACCGATAATGGGGAAATTGAATTCGTTGGCGAAGATGCGCGCGCCCGTGAGCGAGCCGTCGCCGCCAATCACAACAAGGGCATCGATGCCGTGACGTTTCAGCGTGTCGTAGGCCAGCTGGCGGCCTTCGGGAGTCTGGAACTCCTTGCAACGTGCGGTTTTGAGGATGGTGCCGCCGCGCTGGATGATGTTGGATACGTTGGAGGTGGTGAAATCCTGAATCTCATCGGTCACCAGACCGCGATAGCCGCGGTAAATACCCTTTACCTTGAATCCGCTGAAGATGCCGGCACGTGTCACGGCGCGGATGGCGGCATTCATGCCCGGAGCGTCGCCGCCGGAGGTGAGGATGCCTATGCACTTTATTTCTGCCATTTAGTCAATCTGTTTGTTTAATGATGAATCTATGATGCAATCTCTCTATTTTCATAATCTCTGCAATCCCTCTTTCGCAATCCGGCGTCACAGGGTCCGCGGTTCTGTCAGTCGAGAAGATCGACAGGAAGTGCCACCACACGCAGATCGTTCGAGCGGATGAAGCGCAGAATCTCCGAACGGGTTTCCGAAGGCTCGACGTCGGCCTCGATGCGCTGCATGGCGTTGTAGACCGAAATGCCGCTCTGATATACGTTGCGGTAGGCCTTGGCAATCTCGCTGATCTGCTCTTCGGTGAAGCCGTTCTTGCGCATGACGAACGCGTTCACGCCGTAATATGCCACGGGGTTGTGAGCCACAATGATGTAGGGGGGGACGTTGCCTGCAATGCGGCATCCGCCCTTTACAAGCACCCACTTGCCGATGTGCGAGTTTTCGTGCACCACGGCGTTTGACGACAGGATGGTGCATTCGTCCACATCGCAGTCGCCCGCGATAGTGACACCGTTGCCGAGCACACATTTGCCCGCAATGCGCGAGTCATGTCCGATATGGCATTTGGCCATTATGAAGTTACCGTCGCCGATGACGGTACTGCCGTCCTCCAAAATGCTGCGGTTGATGATCACATTCTCGCGGATGGTGTTGCCGTTGCCGATGATGCACTTGGAGTTGCATCCTTTCCAACGGAAATCCTGCGGCTCGGCACCGATGATGGCACCTTGATAAACTTTGTTGTCTTTCCCCATACGGGTGCCGGCAAGCACTGATGCATAGGGTTTTATTTCGCAGCCGTCGCCTATCTCCACATCTTTGTCGATGTAGGCGAACGGGTGGATGGTTACGTTGGCGCCGATTTTTGCCGACGGATCAACATGGGCTAATGGGCTAATCATGATATATCGGATGGTTAGGTATTCTGTTTGTTTAGATAGAGACAAATTTAAGTTTTTTCCCCAAGATTAGCGCACGCACCGTGATGTAATTTTAAAATTTAACTTTTGCCGGCGCACGGCGGCATGCCTTCGGGGCATGCGCCATGCGCCGGCAATTATGGTGTGTGTACTGTCAGGAGAAGTCCGGGGGCAATCCCCGGGGCATCAGCGGCCTCCGCCGAGTGCCTGATAGAGGTTGATGAGCGCCTGCTCGCGGGCGAGCTCGGTGCTCAGGCTGCTCATTTGGGCGCTCAGCAGCGCGCTCTGCGCGTTGAGCACTTCCAGATAAGTGGTTGAACCGTCGTAGGCCAGCAAAAGGTTGGTGGCCTCCACTGCTTCCTCCAGGCTCGCCACCTGCTTGGTGAGGAAGGCTGATTTCTCAGCAGCCTTGTCAAGGGCCACAACATAGTTGTTAACCTCGGCAGCGGCCGACAGGAGGGTGTATTCAAACGAATTCATAGCCTGTTCCTGCTGGAGCTTGGCACCCTTGAGGCGGGCGATGTTCTGGCCGCGGGCAAAGAGCGGAGCTGTGAGCGAGCCTGCAAGCTGGATGAACCAGTCGCCGGGATTCTTGATGAACGAGCCGAGCAAGTTGGTGAATCCGCCGTTGGAGCTGATGGTTATGCCGGGATAGAATGCCGCACGGGCAATGTTGGTGTTGTAGTAGGCGGCTGCAAGGCTCTGCTCGGCCACACGCACATCCGGACGGCATGCCAGTTCGCGCATGGGCACGCCCTCACGCAGAATCTGCGGGGTGTCGAGCGATACCGTGGCCGGAATCTCCCACATGGCGGGAGCCTCGTTGAGAAGCAGCGAGAAGGAGTTGTTGGCGCTCACAAGCGAGCTTTCGAGGTCGGTGATGGTGCCGAGGATGCTCCAGTATTGAGCCTCGCTCTGCGCCACGGCAGCCTGGGTGACACGCCCGGCCTCCTTGTAATCCTTCATCACCTCAACGGTCTTTGACCAGATTTCGGCTGTCTCGCGCGAAAGCTTGAGCTGGGCGTTGAGAGTGGCGATGGTGTAATAGCAGGTGGCCACACCGGTGATTATCTGCGAGCGTGCGGCCTGCAGATAGTCCTCCTGCATGTAGACGGCCACATCGGCGGCGCGCTTGTTGTTGAGGATTTTTCCGAACACATCGATTTCCCAGCTGATGGCCATGGGAATGGAGTATGTCCACGACATGGGGCTATGGGCATAGCTTGCGCCTGCGCCGTTGGGGGTGAGGGCCACCGACGGCAGATAGCTCAGTTTGGCACCGAGCAGGTTGGCGCGGGCCACATCGACGTTGAGGCGGGCGTTCTCCAGATTTACGTTGTTGGCGAGGGCACGGTTGATGTAGTCCTGCAGCAACGGATCGGTGAACACTTTCTCCCAGGTCAGATTGCCGAGGGCCGCCGAATCCACAGGGGCCTCGGTTGCCTCGACATACTGCTTGGTCAGCTCGGTGTCGGTGGGCATGTCGAACTTGTTGTATATGTGGCACGACGAAAGCATTCCCAAGGCCAGAACCGAAAGGATGCCGCAGCGTGCTATATTGCTTGGTTTCATGTTGTATTTGTTACGATTAACGTGAATACTGTTCGATTTCGCTTTCGATACCGGCGTTGTCGGTGTCCTTCCACTTCATCGGGGTCACCTTCTCCTGAATGAGCTGGAATGCCACAAACAGGGCCGGAACCACCAGAAGCTGCAGAATCATACCGATAAGCATACCGCCGATGGAGCCGACACCGAGGGCGCGGTTACCGTTGGCACCCACACCGGAGGCGAACATCATGGGGAGCAGACCGATGATGAGGGCAAGGGAGGTCATAAGGATAGGACGCAGACGAGCCTCGGCTCCCGAGATGGCCGCGTTGATAACCGACATACCGGTGCGGCGGCGTTCGAGGGCGAACTCAACGATAAGAATGGCGTTCTTGGCCAACAGACCGATAAGCATGATGAGCGCGATCTGCAGGTAGATATTGTTGTTCACATCGAAAATCTTGGCGAACACGAACGAGCCCATAAGACCGAACGGAATGGAGAGGATCACCGCCCAGGGGATGATGTAGCTTTCGTACTGCGCCGACAGCAGCAGGTAGACGAACAGGAGGCAGAGGCCGAAGATGATGGCCGTGGTATTGCCCGACCCGGTGCTCCCCTCCTCACGGGTCATACCGGCATATTCGTAGCCGAAGCCCTGGGGAAGTGTCTGCTGTGCCACACGGGCGATTGCTTCAAGTGCCTGACCCGACGAATAGCCCTGCGCAGGCGAACCTGTCACGGAGATTGACGAGAAGAGGTTGAAGCGGTTCAAAAGGTCAGGACCATAAACCTTTTCAAGTGTGACAAAGTTCTCGAGCGATGCCATGGAGCCGTTGGACGAGCGAACCTTAATGTTCTTGAGTGTCTCGGGGCTGATACGCGACTCCGGCGGAGCCTGCATCATGACGCGGTAGATTTTACCGAAACGGTTGAAGTTCGACACATACATCGAGCCGTAGTAGCCCTGCAGGGTTGAGAGGATGCCCGATGTGGTCAGACCGGCTTTCTGCGCCTTGGCGGCATCGATGTCAATCTTATACTGTGGGAATGTGGGGTTGAAGGTGGTGTAGGCCATCTGGATTTCTGGCTGGGCGTTCAGCTGGGCAAGGAATCCCTGCACTACAGAGAAGAACTGGTCGACGCTGCCGCCAGTCTTGTCCTGCATCTTCAGCTCGAAACCGTTGGTGGCCGAGTAACCGTCGATCATAGGGGGAGCGAACGCCATGATACGGCCGTCCTTGATGAGCTTTCCGGTCATGCCGTAGATCATTCCGAGCACGGCCTCCGAGCTTTCGGTTTTCTTGTCACGCAGACTCCAGTCCTTGAGCTTCACGATGAAGGTTCCGTAGGTGGCACCCTGACCGGCGATGAACGAGTAGCCCGCGATTTTCTGGGTGTATTCCACCGCCGGAATGGACAGCAGAAGCTTGTCCACCTGGTCCATCACTTCGATGGTGCGCTCCTGCGATGTGCCCGGAGGCATGTCGACCATGGCAAACACAACGCCTGTATCCTCGTTAGGCACAAGGGTTGACGGGGTGGTGCTCATAAGCCAGACAAGAACCGCGATACTTGCGGCAACGATACCGGCCGAGGTGATTTTGTGGCGGATAAAGAACCCTGAGATATTGTTGTAATGACCCTGAAGTGTGCCGAACACTCTTTCAAAGGCTTTCTTGAACGACTGTGTGAACAGACCCCATACGGTGAACACGGCGCAGAGAATGGCTACGACACCCTGCAGAACGGTGGGGAAGTCGAACCACCCGAGCACCATGAAGGTAATGGTGGCAACCAGAAGGGCGAATGTGCCGAGCGGCAGCCATGTGGTCTTCCACTTTGATTTCATTGCATCGCCGGCAGCGCGGTAGGCTTCACCCATGCGCTCCTTGAGCGGAGCGTTATGGCCGTCGTCGGTCTTGTGAGGCTTAAGGAACACGGCGCATAGCGCAGGCGACAGGGTCAGGGCGTTCACAGCCGAGAAGCCGATGGCGATGGCCATTGTCAGACCGAACTGACGGTAGAAGATACCTGAGGTGCCGGGCATGAACGACACGGGGATGAACACAAGCATCATGACCAGGGTGATGGAGATGATGGCAGTGCCGATCTCGCTCATGGCGTCAATGGCGGCCTTGCGCGAGTTCTTGTAGCCCGCATCAAGCTTGGCATGCACTGCCTCCACCACCACGATGGCGTCGTCCACCACAATGGCGATGGCGAGCACAAGGGCCGAGAGGGTGATAAGGTTGATTGAGAATCCGATGAGGTTCATCGCGAAGAACGTGCCGACAAGGGCCACAGGGATGGCGATTGCGGGGATAAGCGTGCTTCGGAGGTCGCACAGGAACACATACACCACAAAGAACACAAGGATAAATGCCTCGATAAGCGTCGAGATTACCTTATGGATTGATGCATAGAGGAAGTCGTTGTTGTTCAGAGGTATGGCAAACTCGAGCCCTTTGGGGAGGTCTTTCTTGAGTTCTTCCACCTGCGCCAGACAGTCGTTGATGATCTGGGTGGCGTTGGAGCCGGCCGTCTGGAACACGATAGCCATGGTTGAGGGCTTGCCGTTGAGGGTGTTCTGGAAGTCGTAGGTCACCTTGCCGAGTTCCACGTCGGCCACGTCCTTCAGTCGCAGCACATCGCCGTTGGCGTTGGTGCGGACCACGATGTTCTCGAATTCCTCGGGTGTCTCATAGCGGCCGCGGTACTTCAGTGTGTACTGGAAGCTCTGGTCGCCCTGCGCGCCAAACGAACCCGGGGCGGCCTCGACGTTCTGGTCTCTCAGCGCAGCTGCGACATCCGAAGGCGTCAGGCCGTACTGCGCCATCACTTCGGGCTTGATCCATATACGCATGGAGTAGTCGCCGCCGAAGCTCATCACATCACCCACGCCCTGCACTCGCTGGAGCACGGGGATGATGTTGATCTTCATATAGTTGTCGAGAAACTCGCCGTCATATTCGGGCACGTTGCTGTAGAGCGCTATACCCACAAGCATGGAGCTCTGGCGTTTCTGGGTCTGCACACCCACCTGGGTTACTTCGGCGGGGAGGAGGTTGAGAGCCTTCGACACACGGTTCTGCACGTCGACGGCGGCCATATCGGGGTCGAAGCCCTGCTCGAAGTGCACGCTGATGTCGGCCGAACCGGCGTTGGTGGCGGTTGATTCTATGTAGGTCATGCCTTCGGCGCCGTTGATCGATTCCTCAAGAGGCGCGATCACGGAGTTGAGCACGGCCTGGGCGTTTGCACCGCTGTATGTGGTTGACACACGGATGGTCGGGGGCGCTATATCAGGGAATTTCGTAATAGGGAGCGACGACAATCCAATCAGACCCAACAGCACTATGAATATGGAGATAACCGTCGATAGCACCGGACGGTTAATAAAGGTATCCAGTTTCATTGGAAATCTGTTTCTGTTGTGAAATTTGGAGATTATACTTTAGAGTTGGGCGGGGATCAGTGTGCCTGTGGTGCACCCTGTGCTGCGGCAGCGGCAGCAGCGGCAGCAGCGTCAACAGGCTGGATGGGCATGTTGTCGCGCACTTTGGTGCCGACACCCTCGATAACCACGCGCTGACCGGGCTTGAGGCCGGATGTCACCACGAATTCCTTGCCGTTGTCCTGAGCGGAAACGGTGATGGGAGTGCTGACTGTCATGTTCGAATCGTTTACCACGTAGACGAAACGACGGTCCTGAATCTCGAATGTGGCCTTCTGGGGCACGACAATCACGCTATCAAGATGATTGGGAATGAGAATCTGACCGGTGGAACCGCTGCGGAGCATGCCGTTGATGTTCTTGAAACGCGCACGCACGTTGGCTGCGCCTGTCGAGTTGTCGATTACGCCGCTCACTGTGGCCACCTTGCCGGCTTCGGGATAGATGGTGCCGTCGGAAAGCTGCAGCTGCACTGCGGGCATGTTGGCAATGGCTGTGTTGAGCGCGATCTTGCCGCCGTCGGTCATGTCGAGGATATCCTTTTCATTGAGCGAGAAGTAGGCATACACATCGCCGTTGTCGCTGACGGTGGTAAGAGGTGTGACCATCGAGGGGGATGCGAGCGAGCCTTCACGGTTGGGAATCGAACCTACGAAACCGTCGGAGGGCGATGTCACAACGGTGTAGCTCAGATTCTTGCGGGCGGAAACGAGCGCTGCGTTGGCCTGGCTGAGCTGTGCCTCGGCCTGTGCGAGCTGATTCTTTGCCAGCTGGTTCTCGTAGTCGCTGATTATGTTCTTGTCGAAAAGTTTCTGCTTGTTGGCGGCGGTGAGGCGTGCGGTCTCAACCGATGTCTTGGCCGAGTTGACGGCGGCCTGAGCCTGCTCTACGGCGGCCTGATACTGCACCTGGTCAAGGGTGAACAGGGGCTGGCCTTTGGTCACGTGCTGGCCTTCATCGACCATCACCTTTGTGATGAAACCTGAAACGAACGGACGCACATCGATGTCCGTTTTACCTTTGATCGTAGCGGCATAGGCGCTGTTCAGATCCGACGAACCCTCCTGTACGGTGATTACACCGATCTCGGGAGCCTGCTGACCGGCCTGCTGACCGGCTGCATCTTTACTTCCGCATGATGTGAAAGTGAGGAAAGTCGCGGTTGCAACCACTGCGGTTGCAAGCGAATGCATCTTGCAATTCTTCATTTTCTTCGTTGTTTGATATTTTTACCTATGGATTAAATTCTGCATATATCTTGCGGCAACATATAACAATTCTTAAACATCTGATTGTCAACAACTGTTGAAACGACTTAGCTGTATGTTGCCAATTACGGATGCAAAATTACTCACTTTTTAATTCATAGGATATGATATATGTCATACCGGTTTCCATATTTAACATACTTTCACCATCATACCTCAAAAAAATGCGCCGTGTCTGTTGGAATGAGACACGGCGCTGAGGTGTTATTACCTAATGAGGAATGGAATCAGCGGGCTACGGCATTGATCCGAGACACAAAAGTCACATACTGCCCGTAATCGTCATCATACTCCTCAAAGGAATCGATAAAGCTGGCGCGGTTGTTGTCGAATGCAACCTGAACCATGCCGTTGTCATCCTCATCATCAAGGAAGCGGTATGAGAAAATCTGATCGAGAGCGCTGAGCCATGCCCATTCGCCGTTGCCTTCAATATACCCATCCCAATCTACCTGTACGAATGTGCCGGCCTTGGTCACTACAACGTACTGTACATAATCATCCTTAAGGTCGGAGCCGGTGATGGTTTCACGGTCAATCAGATTGCCACCCCTGTCGTAAACGAGGAATTCGCCCGACTGAACATACCAGGAACGGCAGAGACGATTGTTAAGGGGGTTGCTTTCGATGTCGGCAACCTTCACTGCATCGAGCACCTCGGTTGTGCCGTTCTCAAGAGTGAGTGTGAGGCTACCGTTGTTGTAAGGGCTGAGCACGCCGAAACCAGCGAGGTTGTAGGACCCGTCGGAGAGCTTGGTGTATGTGCCGAAAACACCGTTATAGTTGCTGGCGCGGGAGCTGCGTTCCTCCTTAGCCATGGCTTTGAACATGCTGCGGCGTGCAGCCGGTGCGTTGTTTTGCGCGAGAGCGGCCGGAGTGACAATGTAATTGCCGCTTGCGGTCAGTTCGATGGCGCTGTACTCGCTGCTGTTTGTGATGCGGTAGGCAACGGCGTCGGCTTCATAAGCCGGAGCCCCAAGTTCGCCCACCCAAAGATTGGAGTCGGGAGTGTCGTCATCATCGTCGCCGCAGGCGGTGAAGCCCAGGGTGAAGGAGAAGGCGGCAATCATCATTGCAAGAAATTTGATCCTTTTCATTGTTATGAACTTTATGTTAAATGGTCAATCTTAAAAACCAGCCCGCACAGAAGTGGAAGCATTACCGAGACTATGTAATATAATATATAATAGTGGGTGCATGCACGTGTGGCAGTGTCACCTTATTTGCCGTACAAAATTAGACAACTAACCGTGGAAATTTGACGGACGCGAGTTAAACGATGTTAAAAATCAAAATGAAATCCAATTTGCAGACTTCTCAAGTGCTGTTTCAGCAATGTAGACTCATACACGGCTGACACCACCGCCTCCGGAGATATTATCGGCAACGCAGAAGCGATGAAAATACTAATTTATGTTAAAATAAACAACTTTTTTTGGCGATATGTATGTTATATAACAGAAAAAATATAACTTTGCATCAGTTTTTCATGGTATTAGATTTAAGGTAAGAAGATTATTCGTCGAGATGACGAGTAATTTTTTTTTGCGCCATACCTTCCCCCTTATTTTTCTGCACATTTAAACCCGCCTGACTCCCGCGCTTTCCGTGGGAGAATCACGCCACACATTTTCGTGCCCACGTGCGTCACACCATAACGCATTTTTATGTACTTTTGCGGGCTGAAAACAAAAGCACTCTAAGAAAAAAGATTGTTGTGAAAAAATCATTACTTTCACTCGCATTCGGCACTTTCGCACTCGGGATTGTGGAATTCGGCATGATGGGGATTCTGAGTGACATTGCCGCCGACCTGAACATAAGCATCGTCAAGGCCGGGCATCTCATCTCGGCCTACTCCGCAGGCGTGGCAGCCGGCGCTCCATCACTGCTGTTTTTACGAAAACTGCCATTGCGCAAGCTCATGCTTCTGCTTGCGGCATTGATAGCCATAGGCAACGCCATGGTGGCCATTTCGCCCAACTACGGATTCCTGCTTGCAGCGCGCTTTCTGGCCGGACTGCCGCATGGTGCATTTTTCGGAGCGGGCGCCATAGTCTGCTCGCGCCTGGCCGATCCAGGCAAAGGGGCGTCGGCGGTGGCCGTTCTCATCGGCGGAATGACGGTGGCCAACCTCGTGGGCGTGCCGGCATTCACCTTCATCTGCCACATGCTGTCGTGGCGGCTGCCCTTCGGCATTGTGGCCATAGTAGGCGCGGCCACATTCATAGCTATCAGATGCTGGGTACCCATACTCGCGCCGTTGCCCGACAGCGGCATGAAAGGTCAGTTCCGCTTCCTGTCAAAGCCTGGCCCCTGGCTCATATATGCGGGTGTGTTCTTCGGGCAGGCAAGCGTGTACTGCTGGCTGAGCTACATCGCGCCCATAATGACACGTGTGGCCGGATTTCCCGAATCGTCAATGACCTTCATCATGGTTCTGGTGGGAGCAGGGATGGTGTTCGGCAACTTTTACGCCGGACGTCTGTCCGACCGCTATTCCGCATCGCTTGTCACAGCCGTCATAGCCACATTGACCGTAGGTATGATGCCGATGGTCTACCTTTTCGCTTCCAGCAAGATTCCCGCGCTGCTGTTCGCTTTTCTTGCACCTGCGCTGCTGTTCGGGCTGGGCGGCCCGCTGCAGTACCTCATAGTACGCTATGCCAAAGGGGGCGAAATGCTTGGAGGCGCCGGAATCCAGATTGCATTCAACGTGTCAAACGCCACGGCAGCAGCCCTTGGGGGCGCCGTGATACGCCACGGCTTCGGCCTTGCATCGCCCGCGCTGGCAGGCATACCCTGCGCCATCATCGGCGCAATCGCCCTTTTCATCCTCCACCACCGCGAAACCCACACCATCCCCTCCACCCGTTAAGCCGGCACCATCATCACACATATTTCATGGCGCTTAGACTCCGCACTGTTGCGTCCGGAGCCTAAGCGCCATGAAAGTATCCGTCGTGTCCGGCAGTTCGTCACTTAGTCCTATCTTTCAGCAAGATTGTCCTATTATACAATTATTCCGAATGCGTAATTTTGCCGCCGACTACTTACCCTGACTGCCTGGAATATATACGTTTCTGCCTGAGCAGTCCTCACCATTCATTAAAATTACCATGAACAAATCATTCTATTTCGGTCTATTTACAGCAGCCGCATTGCAGTCATTTCAGATGCATGCCGGCGACATGCCGCTCATTGAGGGAAAATATGCCGCTTCGTGGGAAAGCCTTTCACAATGGGAATGCCCGGAGTGGTTCAAAGACGCAAAATTCGGCATCTGGGCTCATTGGGGGCCACAGTGCGAGGCCGAGGACGGCGACTGGTATGCCCGTCACATGTATTACCCCGGTTCAGGGCAATACAACTGGCACGTTGCCCATTACGACAACCCTAAGAACTTCGGCCTCAAGGACCTATGCAACGAATGGAAAGCTGAGAACTGGAACCCAAAAGAACTGGTGGAACTTTACAAAAGCGTGGGCGCACGCTATTTCATGGTTCTTGCCAATCATCATGACAACATGGACCTTTGGGACAGCCCCTACCAGGAATGGAATTCCACCAAAATCGGCCCGCATCGCGACATAGTGGGCGAATGGGCCGAGGCATGCCGCGAAGCCGGAATGCACCTTGGCGTAAGCGTTCACGCGAGCCACGCATGGACATGGCTTGAACCGTCGCAGGCCTACGACGGGACCCTGACAAAGGAGGATGGCTACACCCTTAACCCCGACGGCACGGAGAAATGGTGGAAAGGCCTCGACCCGCAGGAGCTCTATGCACAGAACCATCCGCACAGCACCGGATGGTCCAATTCGGGAACCATCCACTCGCAGTGGGACTGGGGCAACGGAGCCTCGCTTCCCTCCGACCAATACAAGCAAAAACTGATGAACCGCACCCTGCAGCTTGTCAACGACTATGCCCCAGACATGATCTACTTCGACGACACCGTTCTCCCCTTCTATGGATGCGATGACAACTGGGGCACGGATTTCCTGTCAAGCTATTACAACTTCAGCGCAGAACGCACCGGAGGCGATGCCGAAGTAGTGGTCACCGGCAAGCAGCTGCTGCCGCTACACAAGAAAGCCATGCTGTGGGACGTGGAACGAGGCATCCCCGACCGTATGCAGCAGGAGTATTGGCAGACGTGCACCTGCATCGGCGACTGGCATTACAGCCAGGCCACATACAACAATAACGGCTACAAAAGCGGCGCCACGGTGATACGCATGCTCATGGATGTGATCAGCAAAAACGGCAATCTGCTGCTAAGCGTTCCGGTGAAAGGCGACGGCACCATCGACGAGAAAGAACGGAAAATCCTTGCCGATATCAAAGCCTGGATGGATGTAAATTCGGAGGCCGTCTATGGCACACATGTCTGGAAAACATTTGGTGAAGGGCCTTTGGCCGATGCAGCCAATCCCATGAATGCCCAGGGATTCAACGAGGGCCTCAACTACACATCCTCCGACATCAGGTTTGTGGAGAAAAACGGTGTGATTTATGCCACCGTCATGTCATGGCCCGAAGCCGGCGAATACACCATCAAATCCTTTTCGCCCGTTTCCGACTACTACAGCGGCAACGTCACCGGTGTCTCGCTGGTAGGGTATGGAGCGCTTCCGTACCGGCAGGATGCATCGGGTCTGACAGTGACATTCCCGGACGAACAGCTCAATCAGATTGCACCGGTACTGGCTATCACAACCGACAACGCCGACATCTCCACCGCAGAGCGACTTGCCACAATGATTGACATCGTGGAGACTTTCCTGACCGAAGTGCAGACACGGGGAAGCTATTACAACACCGGCCTGTTCGACCTCGCCCAGGTTGCCGCACTCCAGCGAGAACTCGACAGTGCCAAGGAAAACGAAAACACGGAAGCGGCCTTCAGGCAGCTTCGTCAAGCCTACGGAACATTCACAAAAGACGCACTCATCAAAGGCGCCGACATCGCTTCTACCGCAATGCCAGGCACCGACATAACCACAGACTCCTTCGGCGAGGCAAGCAACTTCGCGCGCACCGGTTCCCGCACCCGTTTCGGCAAACCTGAGAAATGGACCGTAGAAAACTTCAGTATTCCTCAGGGAAGTTCCGGGACAAAGGAGGGTCTTGACTCTTATTCAGGCCGTGAGGCCCTGATGCTCGGCATCTGGAATGACCGTGACCGCAATCAGGAAGGGAATCTGGAAAATGCCCGTATCTATCAGAAAATCACCCTTCCGAAAGGACTGTATTTCTTCGGCGGCGCATACAACACCACCTACAACATCACCTCTGATGCCTACATGTTTGTTGCAGCCGAAACCCTCCCGACTGCCGAAATTCCTTTGAAAGCCATGGCATCCCGCAAGATTGCGGAATGCAGCGAAAACACGAATGAATTCAGCGGGCTCTACTTCCTTCTGCCCGAAGAAACCGAAATAGCGATAGGATGGCAGGCCGACCTTGCCCACGGCAACGACACTCAGGAATTCAGGGTGGAGAAGGTGGCGCTGCTGCAATTGGAGGAAATAAGCCAGGCCGACCTTGACGAATTGCGTGCTACGATAAAGACATTCCTCGGGGAGCTTGAACGCAACAACCGCATCAACGGGAATACAGGGTCGTTCACACGCGGAGACTTTGACCACATGACCGAAGTGCTGAAAAGTACGGATGTTCCCTCCTCTGCGGCCGACATCACATCAATCTATTTTCCACTCAAATTTGAATGGGAGCGATTCCTCATGTCGCAAAATCCATTCAGCGCACCGCAAAAGGAATATGCCGCCGACCTCACGACGGAGAAACTGATCGAGAGTGCAAATTTTACTCCGGCAGAAAACACCGCCACACGATTTGCAACACCGAAGCACTGGACTGTGGAAAACTTCTCGATACCGAACGGCGAAGAGGGTACCAAAAGCGGCCTCGACAGCTATTCCAACGGCTACGCCCTGATGCTCGGTGTATGGGAAGACCGCAACCGCAATCAGGAAGGGAGCCTGGAGAACGCACGTATTTACCGCAAAATATACCTCGACAAAGGTGAGTATTATTTCGGGGCAAGATACAACGCCCTGTACAACCTCCACGAGGCTTATACTTTCGTGATGCCTGCACTGACCACAACCGCAGCCATCCCATCCGGCGCAATCGCCCATGCAAAAATCGGGGACGCTGCTCTTGACAACGAATTCTACGGCCTCCACTTCTCAGTGGCAGAACCGGGCGAATATTATCTCGGATGGCAGGCCGACCTGCTTCATGGCGCAAGCTGTCAGGAATTCAGAGCTGAGGAACTCATGCTGCTGGGCAACACGGACCTCTCGGGGGTGGATGAATGCGCAGTGCCTGACACACCGGGAATCAGAATCTGCACCGATTCCGTTGTGACCGCCGTCCCCACCCTGATATCCATCTACTCCATCACCGGAGCAAAAGTTGCGGAAACCTACGGCACAAGCATGGATTGCTCCCGTCTGCGAGGCCTCTATCTTGTCAAAGCGGGAACAACTGTGACGAAAGCCATTTTCTGACACATAAGGCCGAAAAAACTGAATTTATTTATCCCCTATCTCATACCGGTGCTTGTGAAAACCGTTCACAAGCACTAATTTTACGTGTTGAATCTATCTTTCCCAACATGAATCGCAAGGGAATCCCAACATGGGTACTGCTTAGCGCCGGCTGCGCCACAGTAGGCACCGAATGGAACTATCGCGACGTCTGCAGTCCGTTCACTCGGCTGTATCACATCACTTCCGGTTCTGGATGGCTGATACTGCCCGACCGCAGCATACAGCTAAGTCCTGGACATATGTATGTTGTCCCGGCCTACATGCGCCACACCAACCGGTGCGACAAGGAAATGGGCCACTATTACCTTCACGTTTACGAACACGACAACGGCGACCCTCTGCTCCTCACCGACAACTGGCGCTTTCCTGACGAACTGCCGTGCAACACCATGTGCGAAGGCGCCTTCCGGCAGCTTGTCGATGCCAATCCGGATGTTTCGCTGTACAACACCAATCCGAAGCACTATGACACGAAGATGTCGTTCACAGGGATGCTGGAACGCAGCGAAAGGATTCCGATGCCGGCCCGACTGTTCAACAATGCACTCATATCAATAATAATGTCACAATGGGTCATGGCGGGGACGCATATCGGGGAAATAGGAAGCAAACGGGTGGCACGCGCACGGTCGTTTATCAGCAAACATCTGAACGAAAACATATCTCTCGACAGGCTCGCCGAGACCCTGCGGATGTCGAAACATCATTTCTGCCATCTGTTCAAAGCCGAAACCGGCCAGACCCCGGTTAACTACATCCGCTTTCTGCGCATGCGCAAGGCCCAGATGGAACTCACCCATACCGACAGACTGGTAAAGGAAATTGCCTTCTCGCTGGGATACGAAGACTGCAATTATTTTATCCGCACGTTCAAAAAAGAGACCGGTATGACCCCGTCAACCTACCGCCGCCACATCCTTATGCAAAATGACAGCAATCCCACACCACGGGCAGGCAGATAAGCCGCCGGATGGTGTGGGATGTATGTTTATCGGGAACAAGCCGGCTCGTGGCGGCTCATGGGACGCGTCAGATAGACATTTCGCCGCACATGGGGTGAAGCATGCTTTTTGCCACCTGGGCCGCGCTCATGCCTGTGCCGAAGAGGAACATCATCTTGGTCAGTGCGGCCTCGGTGGTGAGGTCGTGACCGGAGATAACGCCCGCATTCTCAAGCACGCTGCCTGTGTAGTAGCGGGTCTGATGCACGCTGCCGTTAGGGCACTGCGTGACATTCACCACCACAATGCCTGAAGCCACGGCCTCGCGCACAACCTCGCCAAACCAGGGCACCGAAGGCACATTGCCGGCACCATACGTTTTGAGCACCACCCCTTTCACACCGGGCATCGAGAGCTGCCTGTGGAGCACCTCGCGCGTGATGCCCGGATAGACGTAGACCACAATCACACCGTCGCTCATCCCTGGATTCAGTCTGAATGGACGCCGCCCACGCAGACGCCACAGGGCATCGTGGTTGAAATGGATAGAGAGACCGATCTTGGCCAGTGAAGGGTAGTTGTTGCTCTTGAATGCATTGAAATTATCGGCACTCATCTTTGTGGAGCGGTTGCCGCGCCACAGATAATTCTCGAACAGGATGGCCACCTCCTGCACCATAGGTTCTCCGCTCACGGTATCGGTGGCGGCGGCAATCTGCAGTGCGGTGATGAGGTTTTCCTCACCGTCGGTGCGCACCTCCCCCACCGGAAGCTGTGAGCCGGTGATAATCACCGGCTTGTTCAGGTTCTCGAGCATGAAGCTGAGGGCCGATGCTGTGTAGGCCATGGTGTCGGTGCCGTGGAGCACCACAAAACCGTCGAAATCGGCATAATGCCGTCCGATATATCCTGCAATCTGCTGCCAGTGAGCCGGATTGATGTCGCTCGAATCGATGGGATGCTCGAACTGGATATGCTCGATATCGTAGTCGAGCATCTTGATCTTGGGCACATTGTCAATAAGGTGGTTGAAATCGAACGGCTTGAGGGTCTTTGTTTCAGGATCCTCAATCATTCCGATTGTGCCACCGGTGTAGATGATCAGTATGCGGGGACGTTGACTACTCATCGGCAAATCAGATTTAGGTTAGGTTTATGAGAGAAAGGCGGGGGCGGATGCCCCCTTGTATTTTTTTACTGGAGACGTCTTATTTTACCTGTGCGCCGGGAGCCACGGGACCCGTCGGGCCCATCACAACCAGCGAGCCGTCGGCATTCTCGGCCGACAGGATCATGCCCTGCGACTCCACGCCTTTCAGCTTGCGGGGAGCGAAGTTGGCCACAAAGCACACCTGCTTGCCCACGAGGTCGGCGGGATCGTAGTATTTTGCGATACCGCTCACGATGGTGCGTCCGTCGGGCGTGCCGTCGTCAATGAGGAACTGCAGCAGCTTGTCGGCCTTGGGCACGCGCTTGCACTCCTTCACGGTGCCCACGCGCAGGTCGAGCTTGAGGAAGTCGTCGAACGCCACTTCGGGCTGAACCGGAGCAGGCTGCCAGTTTTTGAGTTCGTTCTCTTTTTTGATGCGGGCCAGGCGGTCGAGCTGAGCCTGCACGGCATCGTCCTCGATTTTTTCGAACAGGAGTTCGGCCTCGCCGAGCTGTGTGCCGGCAGTCATGATGTCGGCACGTCCGAGGTCAGCCCACTTCATGTTGTCGAGACGGAGCATGCGGCTCAGGCGTCCGGCAGTGAACGGCAGGAACGGCTCGAAGGCCACGGCGATGTTGGCGCAGATCTGCAGCGCCACATTCAGGATGGTGCCCACACGGGCCATGTCGGTCTTGGCCACCTTCCACGGCTCTGTCTCCTGCAGATATTTGTTGCCGAGACGGGCAATGTTCATGGCCTCCTTCAGAGCCTCGCGGAAATGGAAGGTCTCGAGGTTGGCCGTAAGGGCGTCGCGCAGAGTGGCGAGTTCGGCCAGAACCTGCGTGTCCACCGGCTGCAGTTCGCCTGCGGCGGGCACTGCCCCGTTGAAATATTTATGGGTGAGCACAACGGCACGGTTGACGAAGTTGCCCAGGATGGCCACGAGTTCCGAGTTGTTGCGGCTCTGGAAGTCGCGCCATGTAAAGTCGTTATCCTTGGTTTCCGGTGCGTTGGCCGTAAGTACGTAGCGGAGCACGTCCTGCTTGCCGGGGAAGTCGCGCAGATACTCGTGCAGCCAGATGGCCCAGTTGCGCGAAGTGGAGATTTTATCGCCCTCGAGGTTGAGGAATTCATTGGCAGGCACATTGTCGGGCAACTGGTAATTGTCGCCGTAGGCCATGAGCATGGCCGGGAAAATGATGCAGTGGAACACGATGTTGTCCTTGCCGATGAAGTTGATGATGCGTGTCTCGGGGTCTTTCCAGTAGGTTTCCCAGGTGTCGGGCAGCAGCTCCTTTGTGTTGGAGATGTAGCCGATGGGGGCATCGAACCACACGTAGAGCACCTTGCCGTCGGCTCCTTCGACGGGAACTGGCACACCCCAGTCGAGGTCGCGGCTCACGGCACGGGGCTGCAGGCCAAGGTCAATCCACGATTTGCACTGGCCGTAAACGTTGGTTTTCCACTCCTTGTGCCCCTCCAGAATCCAGCGGCTCAGGTCGGCCTCATAGCGGTCGAGGGGGAGATACCAGTGTTTGGTCTCCTTGAGCACGGGGGTGTTGCCGGTTATGGCGCTGCGGGGGTTGATGAGGTCGGTGGCGTTGAGGCTCGTACCGCATGCCTCGCACTGGTCGCCATAGGCGCGGGGGTTGTGGCAGTGGGGGCATTCGCCGGTGACATAGCGGTCGGCGAGAAACTGGTTGGCTTTTTCATCGAAAAGCTGCATGGATGTTTTCTCAACGAACTTACCTTCATCGTAAAGACGGCGGAAAAATTCGGAAGCGGTACGGGAATGGATGTCGGAAGTGGTACGCGAGTAGATGTCGAAACTTATACCCAGTTCCTCAAACGAATCCTTGATCAGAGTGTGATAGCGGTCTACAATGTCCTGCGGTGTGACGCCCTCGGCCTTTGCCTTGATGGTGATGGGCACACCATGCTCGTCGCTTCCGCCGATCATCACCACATCCTCGCCGCGCAGGCGCAGAAAACGGGTGTAGATGTCGGCCGGCACGTAAACTCCGGCAAGATGCCCGATGTGCACCGGGCCGTTGGCATAAGGGAGAGCTGTTGTGACAAGGGTTCGTTTAAATTTATGTTCCATTTCCTCGGTATGTAAATTTTTCGTAGAGACTGATTTTTTCTTTAAATCGCAAAGTTAGCGATTTTTTTGCTTAATCATGCAAAGTGCATAAACGCATAAAGTCATTTTTGAAACTACATTACTTTTGCGCCGGCTTATCACCGCGCGAACACTGCTCGGGACGGCGGGGATTGGACGGGAACCAGCCTTTGGCCACACGGTCGCGCTGTTCGGCAATCTCCTTCACCGACCAGAACGACGAGAATGCCAGCACCCCAAGCAACGTCTGCCACATCACATCCTCCATAAGCACAGACGCCACAAGCGCCACGACACCAAGGATGGCGAACCACCACCGGCAGCGCATGCCGAAGTAATAGTACCCCTTGATTACAAGCGGATGGAAGAGCCCGATAATCAAAAACGTAAACAATCCGAGCAGCACGCCCGTGAAGTGTAAGGAAGCTACCATTTCAGTCGTTTGAGGTAAGTAATTATTCAAATTTATTTTTTCTCCGCACTATGGCGTTTATATGATGCCGCAAGGCGTTTGTGATAGCCTCTTGACCTGGCTTTGGGTCCATTGTATTTCAGGGCGAACTGAAGCCAGTTGTGCCTGCGCACGGCATCAACCATCCCCGAATTCTCAATGAACCGCGCGAAAAGCTCAAGCTGAGAGCGTTCCGACCGACTCATAAGCTCCACAAACTGCTGCACGCTTTCGCAGCCGCATTTACGCCAGTTGAACCCTCCGATCTGAAACATCCCCCAGAAGGTGCTCTGATAAGCCGAAACAGTGTCGACATCGCAGGCGGCATCGAGGCGCGCCTGCTGAGCGGCCTGATATGAGCCGTAGCGCCGGGCATCCGGACGACGGAAAATTTCGGGATGAGCCTTCCTGGCCTTCGTCAGCGACACGCCGCAACGGGGTGCGAAACGGCGGTACATGGTAAGGTCAAAATTGATGAGAGGCTTGCCTGGAGCCCAGAAGCCTTCATGCCGGCGTCCGGTCTCAATATCGACCACGGCCTTTATGGCGGCCACATCCACATCGAGCATCTGCGCCACCTCTTCGTAGTCTGCCTCAGTGAGCCGGGTGTAACGGCTGTCCTCGGCCGGGTCGTGATGCACAATGGCCGAATCGACCCATGCATGCGGATTCACCTCTGGCTTTGCCTCAAAAGTAGCAACAGTTGCGGTGCAGTCAATGCCTGGCACACGCGCAGGGTGCTCCTGTGCATGCCCCAGCGAATCGGCAACACAAACTGAAATGTTCCCGGCCGTAATTGCGGCGACCGGGAACAATATCAGTATTGCCGACAGCACTATGCGCCGTGCGGAGAGTTTCATTTGCCGGCCACTTTCTCGATGGTGCGGCGGAGCTGACCCCAGAAGCGCTCAACAGCGGGGATGTGCATGCGCTCCGAGGGGGAGTGCACATCCTTCAGGGTCGGGCCGAACGACACCATGTCCAGTCCGGGATAGTTCTGCTGGAACAGCGAGCATTCCAGACCTGCATGTATGGCCTTGATGGCCGGACGCACGCCGTAGAGTTCCTCGTAAGCGTCGCTTGCAATCTTCATGATGGGCGAATCGAGGTTGGGAGTCCATGCGGGATAGCCTTCGCCATGCTCCACAGTGGCACCTGCCAGGGTGAACACGGCCTCTACCTGATTGGCGATGTCGATTTTGCGTGAATCCACGCTCGAACGCTGCGAGGTGGTCACCACAATCTGGCTGTCGGCCTTCATCTTAACCGAAGCGAGGTTGGTGGAGGTTTCAACCAGACCCTCGAGGTCGCGGCTCATTGAAATCACCCCGTGAGGAGCGCAGTAGAGCGAAAGGATAAGATTGCGGCCAGTGGTCTCGTCGACAGTGAATTCCGGACGGTCGGCGCTTTCAAGGTTGAGTTTGAGCGAGGTCTCAAGGCCCTTGTACTCTTTCTCGATGTCGGCCACATAATTATTGAAGGCGATGCGGACCTCCTCCTTGCGCGAAGTGTGGACGCCGAACAGCACATGGGCGGCACGGGGGATGGCATTGCGCAGGTTGCCGCCGTCGATTTCGCAGATCACCACCTCATGTTTCTTCATGAGGTTGAACAGGAAGCGGGCCACGAGCTTGTTGGCGTTGGCACGTCCCAGATGGATGTCGCCACCCGAGTGGCCTCCCAGACCGTCGCGCACGTCCATCAGGAAGTAATGGAAATCGTTGGGAGCGAACGAGCGGTTATATTTGAATGTGGCCACGGTGTCGATGCCGCCTGCACAACCTACGAACACCTCGGCATCGTCCTCCGAGTCAAGGTTGATAAGGATGCTTCCTGTAAGCTCTCCCTTTTCAAGATTGTTGGCGCCGGTCATGCCGGTTTCCTCATCCATTGTTATGAGCACTTCGAGCGGACCGTGCACCAGGGTGTCGTCAGTGAGGATAGCCAGGGCGGCAGCCACGCCGATGCCGTTGTCGGCACCCAGGGTGGTTCCGTCGGCACGTACCCATTCGCCGTCGACGATGGTGGTGATGGGGGTTGTCTCGAAATTGAAATTCTTGTCGTTGCTTTCGCACACCATGTCCATATGGCCCTGCAGAATCACTGTGGGGGCGTTTTCATGACCCGGTGTGGCGGGCTTGCGCAGAATCACGTTGCCGATTTTGTCGGCATGCGCGTCTATGCCGTGAGCTTTTGCAAACTCCAGAATGAACTTTCTGATTTTCTCTTCCTTTTTCGACGGACGGGGAATTTTCGTGATCTCGTCGAAAATTTCAAACACAGCCTTGGGCTGAAGATCTTTAACTTGCATATCCTGTAAATGATTAAATATGTTTGCGGAACGGAACCGCGGACGGCCGCGTGGCGGCCATTTTCAAACCGCGGTTTAAAAATGGTTTGAGAATGGAAAAATCTGTTAAATTAAGCAATTCTCTGCGCCTAAGTTACAAAATAAAATTTACATATGGCTAAAAATTAAGGCAACTTTCCTATATTTGCACACAATTCAAACCGGAAGGCTTCCGCGCCAGCCCACAGCCCCGGCGCATAGAGCCTTCATTGTTCACGGCACACCAGCATGAAACTCCTGCTAATCACCATTGCACTCGTGGCTCTGGCCGTGGTTCTGCTCGGAGTGAAGGTATTGTTCGTCAAAGGCGGCAAGTTCCCTTCAGGCCATGCCCACGACCTGCCGCAACTGAAAAAGAAAAATCATAAAAAGTAATAAACCTCACACATGAAAACAACAGCTTTTGCTGCCGCCGCTCTGGCACTTCTCGTAATGGTATCCTGCTCCAACAACGAAACCAAGACATCTGAAAAGCAGGCCGAGACAAAGACCACTGCCAAAGTTGAGTCGACAAGCTTCGAACCCACCACCAACATACGCTATTACAACATGGACTCGGTGATGGCCAACTACGAACTGGTAAAGACCTTCAACGAAGCCAACCTGCGCACAATGACCGAACTGCAGAATGCACAGCGTTCGCGCGAAGGCGAGCTCAACCGTCTGGCATCATCCATCCAGCAGAAAGTTCAGAACAACGGCTATCTCTCTGAAGCATCCTACAATGCCGACATGGCCGAACTAAACAAAAAACAGCAGCAGGCACAGAACTACCTCGGCTCCCTGCAGCAACGTGCACAGGAAGAAGCCGTGCGTCAGCAGGAGGAATTCCTCGACTCGCTCAATAACTTCCTGGCCGAATACAACAAGACCCGCCATTATGACGCCATTCTCCTCTTTGCTCCCGGCGAACTCTTCAATCCGGCTCTCGACATCACCAACGACATAATCGAAGGCCTCAACGCCAAATACAAAAAAGCCAACCCCACCAAATCCGACGACAAAAAAGAGGAGGCAAAGAAATAACAGCCTGTTGACCCTCAACAGAACCAGGCCCCTCAGCCCCATTATACAGTCGGCGTGTCAGACCATCTGACACGCCGACTTTCTTTACCCCCTGCAGGCGGCGCCGGTGCAGCCCGGATTAGCTTCAATAAAAGCTATTAAATTCGGATAAGCTCGGATAAACTCGGATAAATTCTGATAATTCCTATAAAAACTTATCAGAGCTTATCAGAACTTATAAGAACTTATAAGATCTTATAAGAGCTTATCCGAATTTATCCGGGCTTATCAGAATTTTTCAGAGAAGATTATCAGAGTTTATAAGAGCTTATAAGAACTTATAAGCACCTATCATTCATGAGGATTCCCCCCGCCATGAGGGCTTCCAGCGGCTTCTCACCGCTTTCATCAGCTTCCCCGGAAACAGAAAAATCAAAATTTTGCAGATTTTTTAGCGAAATATTTTGCGGATTAAAAAAAACGTTGTAACTTTGCAACCGCAAACGAGAGGGAAACACCGCTGAAAAGCGAAGCCAATCAAGCGTGAAAGGCAGTTTCCAAACAAGTTTTGCAATCAACTTCTGGTGCGGTAGTTCAGCTGGTTAGAATACCTGCCTGTCACGCAGGGGGTCGCGAGTTCGAGTCTCGTCCGCACCGCAGGAGAGAGAGGAGAATGAGTAATTTTTAATCTTCGGATTAATGTTACTCATTCTTTTTTTGTTTTCCTTGGGGAGGTAAATTCTTATAAGCTCGGATAAATTCGGATAATTCTTATAAGAGTTTATCAGAACTTATCAGAGTTTATCAGAACTTATCAGAGTTTATCAGAGCCAACAGGAACTTAGCGGGATGCATCCAGCTGCAGGCTTCCCGTTCAAAACATAACATCATAATGAGGGGCTGCCGCGTTTTTTTTGCGGCAGCCCCTCATTTGCTTAAGCGCAGCAGATGGTGCGCTCTGCCATGAAGCTAATGGTGCACTCTGAATGGAGTTCGTGGCTTGCTCTGTTATGGAGCTAATGATGCTTTCTGTTATAGCAAAAATGATTCTTACGGTGTGGTGCCGATTATTTGACGGCAGCTGGGGTGGCGCGGAGCACCGTGAAAGAATACGGGGGGAGTTCGAGCGCTGCGGGGAAAGCTGCAAGCGATTCCTCAACCGGGCGTGCATCCGTGTCTGCAGGAGCGCCTGAGAGGGTGGTTTTAACCACAGTGGCATTCTGCAGCCCATCCACAGCGGCACCGGCATTCAGTTCTGTGGTCACCGCCACCGGCAGCAGATTGGCCAGTTTCACGATGTATTCATTGCCATTACGCACCACGGATACCGCCATACGCTTCTTCACATCGTCGGTGATGCCGTCACCCTCAAGTTTAAGCGCCGAGGCCACATATTCATTGCCAGCATTGCGGCCGTAAAGTTTCTGCACATAATAGTCGACGGTGGGTTTCACCTCCGCACTGTTGAAATAAATCAGGTCGGGACGCCACTGTGTGCGGCCTTCACGCGCCAGCAGAGGCGCATACGAGGCCATCTCCACCACGTCGCCGTTGCGCTCCACTGCAGTGAGATAAAGAGCCTCTGCGAGGGCTGTCTCCACATTGCTCGGACGCCCGTCGAGATGCGCCGCCCATTCGCCGAGATATACATGCGGTTTGGAGCGGTCGTAATTGTCGTAGAAATCCTGATTGTGGATGAGCCATCCGGGCTGCACATAATAATGCTCATCAACCATGGGTACGCCCTTTTCGGTGGCGAGTTTCCACCCAAGATCGTAGTCCGTGCCTTCGTAGAACGGACCAGTGGTGCCTATCACCGTAATCTCGGGATGCGCAGCCTTCACGGCGTCGAAAATCATATTGAAACGCTCCACGAACACCGGTGTGATCATATCCTCGTTGCCGATGCCGATATATTTCAGGCTAAACGGCTTGGGATGGCCCGCTTCGGCACGTTTGCGACCCCATACGGTAGTGCGTGCGTCGCCGTTGGCATATTCTATCAGATCGAGGATATCCTGAATGTAGGCATCCATCTTCTCCATGGGTATACCACCCTGCTGGCCGTATTTCTCAACAATCCCCTTGGCCCCCACCGGCGGACGCGAGGAGTTCTGGCACGGCACGCCTGCCGCAACCACGGGGAGCGGTTCGGCTCCGAGGTCCTCGCAGAACTGGAAGAATTCATGATAGCCCAGGCCGCGTGTCTGGTGGTAGCCCCATGTATTGGTGCGGGGGGTGCGTTCCTCGAGTTTTCCGATTGATTCCTTCCAGTTGTATATATTGTCGATGCCGTTGCCATGCGCGAGACAGCCGCCGGGGAAACGCACAAAACGGGGCTTCATGTCGGCCAGCAGCTGGGCGACGTCGGCACGCAGGCCGTTGGGGCGCCCCATGAATGTGTTGCGCGGGAAAAGCGACACCATGTCCACATCAACCTCGGCATCAAAACGCGGGGTGACTTTAAGACTTGCATCAGCCACATCGGCATCCGCCACCAGAACGGCCTTGTATTTGCGCCATCCCTCACCTTTCAGAGCCACCGAAGCCGATGCAATGCTCCGGCCGCTCTTGTCGACAAGCGCCACATCAAGTTTGCCGCCCTTACCCTGAGGCAAACGCGCCGCAATTGAGAAATCATATTTCTCGCCCTTGCGTACGGCAATACCGTCGTAACCGCCATTGGTAAGGGAGGTGCCCCGGAGCACGGCGTAATGAGGATTGGAGGGGTGCAACGGCGACTCGGAAGCGACCTCTATAGCCACCTCATTACCGGAAGCGTCGCTCCCCTTCCAGTAGGAAGTGGCGCTCCATTTCGATTTATCTTCCGAAGTGTACTCGAAATCACGGTTCTGCACCAGCTCGGCATACAGACCGCCATCAGCGGCATAGTTTATATCCTCGAAAAAGATACCCATCAGATTGGTGCTGATGTTCTTTGCCGAATCGGGGAACAGAGTGAGGGTGGCCTGCAGCGGCTTGAGCGATGCAAAACGCACACCGTCGCCGCTCATGGTCTGTGCATGCAGGGCATCGCGGTAGGCGCGGTGGTCGCCGAACTGCTCGAGGCGGCGCACAAGCGATGCGGGAACCTTGCGCTGCCATCCGCTGTAAGTCCGCGAGCCCACCTTCGCCGTGGCCGCGCGGCAGCCGTTATCGGAAAATCCCGGATTTACGGGAGTATCGGTGTAGACCTGCGCACCCCATTCCATAAGGTCGGGCGATTCGACTACAGCCATCGCCTCCTCCCCTTCGGCAAGCTTCCATGTGGCCACCCACATGCCGTCGGATGGACGCTGCATGAGCTTGGGCTCAAACATCTTTTTCATGTCGCCCCACGAGCCGAAATCGGAGTTTACGAACGAGTTGCCCCGGTTCAGCTTCTGCCATTTCACGCCGTCGGCGCTCCAGGCGAGCTTCAGGCCGCCATCCCCGTTGGGATTGGCATACGAGAAAATAAACACGGAATCGGGACGGTTGGCATGAGCGGGATGCACTGCACCTGCGGCAGCCGCTACAATCACGCCGGCAAGCGCCCTGCGCATAATGTGACTGATGGTTATTTTATTCATGGTTTTCAAAAATCGTGTTTACAAAGGTACTTAATCCACCGCTCAATACCTAATATCAGGTATGCGGCACATCTGTCGGCATGCCGGCCGGTGGCAGCGTATACCTAAATGTAGGTATTTTGCTGTGGCATACATGCATTTGCCGATTTTTTGTATTATTTTTGTTGCGGTAAAACAACAAGTTGCTTCAACGCCCGCCCGCGAGGGCACGCCTCTACATATTGATTTTTTGAGTAAGCTTTTTTACGCAAGCCATAAAAGCGGTGCCCCACCCCGGAATCACGGGCGCAGGCCCGCTTTTTTGCAATCCTGCCATTGCGGGCGGCCGTGGCGTCAGCCGGCCCGGTCGGGCAGCACCGTGAGCTTTATTATCTCCAGACGGTTGGCCGATTTCTCAAGCACCTCAAGGCGGAAATGGTCAAGCTCCACCACTTCGCCCTTGGCGGGAATCAGGCCGGTCTTGCACAGGATATATCCCGCAAGAGTCTGATACTCGTCATCCTCAGGTATGTCGAGATGGTATTGTTCGTTAAGGTGTTCTATTTCGAGACGTCCCGAGAACTCGTAGATGCCCGGGGCAAGCTCCCGTTCCACAAGCTGCACATTATCGTGCTCATCCTGTATGTCGCCGAAAATCTCCTCCACGAGGTCCTCGAGCGTGACCATACCGGCAGTTCCGCCGAATTCATCCACAATGATGGCGATGGAGCGTTTCTCGGCCAGAAGCCGGCGCATCATCTTGTTGGCCATAAACGTTTCGGGAGCATAGACCACCGGCTTCAGGTGCTGCTTCCAGTCGCATCCGGGAGTAAACAGCTCGCTGACATGAATGTAGCCCAGCACATTGTCGATGTCTTCGCGGAACACTATGATTTTCGAACGTCCGGAACTTGTGAACAGGCGGCTGAGCTCTTCGGTGGTAACCTCATCGATGTCGACGGCCACAATCTCGTTGCGCGGCGTCATGCAGTCGCGCAGATGGGTTTCCGAGAAATCAAGTGCGTTGTGGAAAATCTTCACCTCATTCTCCACCTCGGTTTTTTCCTCGGCCTGCTCGTCGATGGTCTGCTCGAGATAGTCGTTTAAATCGCCCATGGATATGGCACCCGTCTTGTCGCCGGTGGATTTGATGCCGAACAGCTTCATGAGCATCTTCGACAGCCATGTGGTGAACAGCGACACCGGATAGAGCAGATAATAGATAAGAGCCACCAGCGGAGCGAACAGCCGCAGCGAACGGTTTGGGTTGATGCGGAACACCGTCTTGGGAAAAAACTCTCCGGTGAGCAGAATGACACCGGTGGAAATCAGCGTCTGCGCAATGAGCACGAAAGCCTGGTTGGGATAGATGGATTCAAGCCAGGGCTCAAGCATTTTGGCCGCCCCCATACCGTAGACAACCAGCACGATATTGTTGCCGACGAGGATGGTAGAGATGAAAAACTCGGAATTGGAGAAGAACGTGTTGAGCGCACGCCCCACCAGACCACCTTTCTGCACATCGAGTTCCACACGCACACGGTCGGAGGTCACGAATGCAATCTCTATTCCGGAAAACAGCGCTGAAAAAATCAGAGCCAGGATGGTTATTATGAGCCAGGATGAGTCAATCAAGATATTCAGAGTTTTAAAATTGTCAGTATATGTTGCGTCCGGCGTCCGCCGGATTCCGGTCACATTGATATAATGCCTGAGCTACTCTTTCCCTCCGCTCATGAATGCATTGGTGGGGAAGATGCCCGAAGGACGACGTATCACGTAGTCGGTCATCTGCTCGTTCGATTCAAAACCATATCCCTCTATGATGCGATCCGAACGCTCGATGTGGATAAACGAATCGGAGTAAACTTTGCGGGTATTCTGGTCCCAGAACAGCTGCTGGGTGCGGAAGCGGTCGCCGTCCACATTCTTCATGCGTACATTCCGGTCGAAACGCCACAGCTTTCTTTTGCTCAGATAGGTGGCGGTGTCGGCGGTGAATGTGCCGTTTTCAGCCATCGAATCGTTGAACTGGACGATGAAAAGGCCGTCGGGGAAGTTCCAGTGCGGTTCGGCCGCCTCCTCGAACATCAGCCACAGCGGGGTGGTGATATGGTAACGTGTATAACCGGAATCGGAAATGGTGGTCGACACGTCGATGGTGCGCATGGTGGGGAAGGTCTCCGGGTCAGCTGAAAGCGCGATTGTCTCCCGGTGGTCGTCGGAACATGCGCATATGCATGCGCCAACCGCCACTGCGAAAAGCAGCAGCGGCAGCGACATCATTTTATCTGTAAGCTTTGGGAGCATGGTTGTATGCAGCGACGTACGTATCGGTGCGTATCAACGCAGTTTGTTGCGGTAGAACCACAGTTCGTTGACATTCACACCGAGCGTGAGCACAAAATAGTTTTCCTTTACGAGCGGATTGGGGTGTGCCTGGCGGTTGCGGTATTCAAAACTGAGATTCAGCATGGTCTTTGTCCATGGCGAAGGCAGACCGAAACCGAGGCTGACGCCGCGTTCGCGCACGCTGTTGTCGCCGACCTTTATATAATCATTGCAGTAGAATCCGCCCACGCGGTAGTTAACACGCTGCAGCCAGCTGCCACGCGTGTTATTCACGAACTGCACACCGAAACCTACCTTCCAGCGGTCGTTGAAATTACGTGAATTGTCAAATCCCTCGATGGTGGCGAAGCTTACCTTTTTCCAGGGCTGATAGGTGAAATCCACCTCAGCCATGAGCCGGTTGCCCCACTGGTAGTTGAGACCCACGCCCCATGTCTCGGCCATCTGGGCGTTGCCGTTGAGGCGTATGTCGGCGATGGTGTCGGGCGCCTGATCGGCGCTCACATCGTATTTGATGCCGTAAGTGCGTCCGCGGAACGACTTTTTGGGTGAATAGACCGCACCCACCGTGACGCGATGGCCGGGGACTATGTCGCGGCCATACTGCAGGCCGAAACGCAGATTGTAGTCGCGCACCTCAATCACTCGTTCGAACAGCGATGTGGAAGTGCCGTAAACATATGTGTCGTTGATGAGTGTTCCGAACAGATAGCTTGCATTAACACCCAACGAAAAGCCTTTGAACGGGGTGGCGCCGAAACCGAGGTAAAGCTGGTTGAGCGCACCCGAACCTGAGCGGGTGTCGGTGCCGTTGGCAATCTCGTCGCCGAAGCTGTAGCCCACCTGCGAGAACGGAATCAGACCGGCCGATGCTCCGAGCCATTTGGTGATGGGCACCTGCATGGTTATATAGTTAAGGCCACCGGTGAAATTGTCGCCTTTCTGATCGCCGTCGGTGGTTTTCAGAATCTTTGCATCCACGCCCATGTCAAACAGGAACGTAAGCGAGTCCATGCCGGCGTAGCTTGCAGGGTTCATGAAGTTGATCTGACGCCCCGAGCGCATGGCCACACCAACGCCGCCCATGGACTTCTGCACCGTATTTGCCTGGTCAGAAATCAATCCGTAGCCGAAACGCGAATAGGGCGACACAGTTGAATTCTGTGCCACAGCAGAAATTATTGACGCTGCCAGAGCAGCCAGACAGATGATTAGTCTATTTATTTTCATTATATAATAATATACTGAGCAGTCCCTTTGTGACCAGACATTTGTCCACCGTCACCGGGAAGTCGAGAAATTTGCTTACATGCGCGGCCCAACCGCCGGTGAGAACCACCTTGGTCTGCGGGGGCAACTGCGAGCGGTAATAGGATATTTCGGCCACCACTCCCCTTACGGCACCTGCACGCATGGCGGTGGCTGTGTCATGACCGAACAGCGGAATGTCGCCGTACCCGTCGATCTGCGGCAACCGGGCCGTGAAATTGTGGAGCGAGCGCAGGCGCATGCCTATGCCCGGGGCGATGTTGCCGCCCACGAAAACGCCGTCGGCGTTCACATGGTCGTAGGTCACGGCTGTGCCCATGTCCACCACCAGCAGATTCTCGCCCGACAACAGACTGCACGCACCCACTGCGGCCGCGATACGGTCGCTGCCGAGTGTCTGTGGTGTGGTATAGCCTATCTTTACGGGCAGGGGCATATCGGAGCTTACCTGCCGTGCCGACAGTCCCATGGCCGTGAGCCACTGTACGTAACGGTCACCGTTGCCGGTCACCGAGCAGCACAATGCCCTGGCTGGGTGGAAACGGTCGACTATTCTGGCCAATTGCTGGCGGGAAAGCTCCCTGGCGGTCTCTTCGTCCACCAGCGTGCTTCCGTCCCAGATGGCAATTTTTACAGAACTGTTGCCTTGGTCGATGGTCAAATTCAAGCCCATTTGCGGGATATGATTTGCTGAATAATGGGGCAAATTTACAAAAACCTATTAAATAATCGTTTACGCCCCGTTATAAAATTTTATAAATTTGAAGTGCCACTTCCGGTCAGGCGGGATAAACGAGATTGGCCTCGGTAGGGGAGGCAAGCACCTCGTCGAGATAACGGCGTGCAGCCGCGCGGGCATCTTCGAGATTCATGAAGGAGTAGTTGCCGCAGTCGCGCGGTGTGGCACCCGGCACTTCACCTTCGAATCCGGCTATAAAGCCGAATGTTTCGCGCAGCAGCGGGAGGATATCGCGCGGTTCATACTCTCCGTTGAGGATGAGATAATTGCCTGTGCAGCACCCCATAGGCCCCCAGTAAACCACCTTTTCACCCCATTCGGCGTGGTTGCGGAGAAATGTGGCCGCCAGATGCTCCATGGCATGCAGCGCCTGGGGTGAAAGTGCAGGCTGACGGTTGGGTTCGGTCATGCGCACATCGAAAGTGGTCAGCACATCGCCCGAAGGGGTCACGTCGCGGCGGCTCACATACACGCCGCGCAGCAAGTCAAGGTGATTGACTGTGAAACTTGCTATTTTTTTCATAAGTAGTTGTGCGAATCAAGTCAATGGTGCCAGTGCGTCACCCTATCAGGGCGTGAAGCATGGCAAAGGTGGATTCAGGGGCGAGCGACCAGAAATCGGCATACTGCTCGTGATGGTTGGGCACACCGGGGGTGTCGCTCACCACACGGAGCGCCAGGAAGGGGACGGAGCGCAGATAGCACACCTGTGCGATGGCGCCCGACTCCATGTCGACAGCCAGCGCCGTAGGGCGCACGGCGAGCACCGCGCGGAGGTCTTCCGGCGTTGAGATGAACTTGTCGCCCGATGCAATCAGTCCGAATTTCACACCATCCCTGCCACGCACTTTGTCAAGGTCGAAAGTAGCGTTGTCGCAAGCGAACGTGTCGGGCAAACCCTGCACCTGCCCTACCGGCAGACCCGGGCCGCACCACACGTCATAATATCCCACTTCCGTGCCGATCACCACATCGAGAATGCCGGCTCCGTTGCCCGTACCTCCGGCGATACCGGTGTTGATCACAGCGTCGGGCCGGAAATTGTCGATGAGCGTTATGGCGCCCACGGCGGCATTAACCTTGCCGATGCCGCAACGGGTGGCGGTGACGGTGGATGCCCCTATGCGGCCGGTGACGAACGTGAATCCGTTCGCCTCGGTCTCCTCTATCTCGGTCATTTCATTCTTGAGCATGTTCATCTCAGAATCCATGGCCACTATTATTCCGTAAATCATTTCTGTGGATGGTTTTCAATATTGAATGCTGCAAAGTTAGGCAATATGCCCATATTTCATTACAGATGAATCAACAATTTGTTAATTTTGTACATTTATATTTTATAACAAACAACAACTCTAATCCAACTACGGACATGTCGAATAAAGGTAACGTTTTAATCTCTTTTGTGATTCTTGTACTCGGTGGTGTGTTCATCTGGCTGTATGACCGTGACATCCTGCCCCGGTTCATTGTGCTTCTGTGCGGACTGGCCTTTGTGGTCCCCGCGGTGCTCAGCCTGCTGTCAACGTTTTTCACCGGAAAGAACAGCCGGCGCGGTTCGGCCATGCGCATCATCCAGATGGTGTGTGGCGTAGGCGGCCTCGGGCTTGGACTTTGCATCATGCTTATGCCCGATGTGTTCCGTCCGCTGCTTTTCTATCCGTTCGGCGCCCTGATGATTGTGGGGGGACTGTTCCAGGTGTTCCAGCTTTCAAACCGCAACCGTCCCACCAATTATCCCGGATGGCTGTATGTAGCCCCGATTCTTGTGCTTGCTGCCGGCATCGTGACGCTGTGTCTGCCCGCACTGCATGGCGAAAGCGCCGAGCGCTGGCTGGTGCTTGTGTCCGGCATTGCCGCGCTGCTGTTCGGCATCAACGGAATAATCATATCTGTGGAAAATTTCCGCCACGCCCGTGAAGTGGCACGCAAGGCCAAAGAAAGTGCAGCCACAGAAACCGAAAAGAAAGACGAAAAGGAATCTGAGAAGGCTCCCGAAAAGCCTGAAAAGGATGCCGACACTTCGGAAAAGCCAGCTGTCAGCACAGCCGAACCCACGGCGGAATCGTCGGAAACGGACACAAAAAAAGGGTAAGCTAACCACATCGCGCCGCTACAACCCCCTACCGTTGCTTCGATCAAGACCTGGCGGAGTTCAGGGGGAGCTGGCCGTGTAGCACTTACCCGGCTGCAAAGGTAGTGAATTTCTGCAATTCTGCAAAACCTTTTTCGGGAGAAGCCGAATTTCCGGAGCAAGAAACTCGACAGTTCTCAATGACAATGCTTTCATCAACTTCTGTTTAAAAAGAAAAAATATACCGTACTTTCGCTTGACCTTTTCCCAAAAATCTCACAGAAACGGACGCTCTGGATGCTCTCAATCTTTGGCGATATTCAGACGTCCAGGGCATCGGTCTCATATATGAACGAATCGAAAGATGCCGGGCAGCACATGCCATGCGTCAGCAGCAATATTGCAGCGGATAATGTGATTCTGATTTTCATGGACAGTTGTCTGTTTTATTACTGTTGCCTATTCCATTAAGGTGAGGTATGCAAAGATATGGAAATAGGCCGGCCCGGACATGCCACATTTGCGGCATTTTTTGATAAAATTTTCCGCACTGCCCCCCAGTCTTTTGAAAGAATTGCCTAACTTTGTTGTATACCTCTCTCCCTACATGCCTGTCTCCCGGGTCAAAATTTTCAGACAAATGACAGATTTTCAGCAGTTGCTCATATCCATAAAAGACCGTGCCTTACGGGGCGAAGGCGCTTCAATCGACGAATGCATCGCACTCGCCGAGGGGTGCGACACAGACGAAAAACTTAATGCCCTATGCGATGCCGCCGACGAGGTGCGCATGGCAAACTGCGGCAACCATTTCGACACGTGCTCGATTGTCAACGGCCGCTCCGGACGCTGCTCGGAGAACTGCAAATGGTGCGCGCAGGCCGCAGGCCACCACACAGGCTGCGCCGAATACAGCATGGTGGACACCGACGAATTCAACCGGCTTGCCGCCTACAACGACGCTCACGGCGTGCACCGCTACTCCATTGTGTGCTCCGGACGCAAGGTCGGCATCGCCGACATACGCCGCTATTGCGACCTTTACGCTCAGGCACGGCGCGACACCTCGATGGAATTCTGCGCCTCGATGGGACTGCTTGGGCGCGACGAGCTGCAGGCACTGTACGACGGCGGGGTGCGCCGCTATCACTGCAATCTGGAGACTGCCGCATCGTTCTTCCCTACCCTCTGCACCTCGCACACACGCGCCGACAAGCTCCGCACCATCGCCCTGGCGCGTGAGGTGGGACTTGAGGTATGCTCCGGAGGAATAATCGGGATGGGCGAGACCATGCGGCAGCGCCTGGAGATGGTCGAGGAGGCCATAGAGGCCGGAGCGGTATCTGTGCCTGTCAACCTGCTCAACCCTATCAAGGGCACACCCCTGGAAGATACGCCGCTGCTTGACGAGCGCGAGGTGATTCTCACGCTGGCCCTTATGCGCCTGCTTGCTCCAACCACCGTGCTCCGCTTTGCAGGCGGACGCGCGAGGCTTTCGGCCGAGGCCACCTCACGGATGCTGCGCGGAGGCGTCAACGGGGCTATCGTGGGCGACATGCTCACCACCGTAGGCAACGGCATGAAAGGCGATTTCGAGATGTTCCGCGCCCTCGGATTCGACACCACATCCGAAGCCGACACTAAATGACTGCTTGCCTCCGGGCAACTCCATACATTGCAAATCCATTCATTCTCATACGCCATGGACAACTCTCAACTCGACAACAAGGCCAATTTCGCCATCACAATCGGACGCCAGTTCGGAAGCGGCGGCCGTGAACTCGGAAAGATGCTGGCCGAACGGTTCGGCATAGACTACTACGACAAACAGCTCCTGGCGCGCGGTGCGCAGAAGGCGGGACTCTCCACCGAACTTTTTGAACGCACCGACGAGCGGATGCCCAACCTCATGGGGAGCGCCGTGTCGTTCAGCATGGGCTACGGCCAGATTCCATGGTACAACGGGCAGGCCATGATGAGCGATTCGATCTACAACTCCATAGCCGATGTGATCAACACCCTGGCTGAAACGGCGCCCAGCGTATTTGTGGGACGGTCGGCCGACTTCGTGCTGCGTGAGAGCCATGTGCCGCATGTCAACGTGTTTATCCACGCCCCGATGAGCGAACGCGTGGCGCGCATCCTGCGCCGCAACGACAAAGCCACTGAAAAAGAGGCGCGAAACCTTGCCGAGAAAACCGACAAGCTCCGCGCGTCGTACTATAATTTCTACACCGACAAACGCTGGGGCGACTCAAGCGGCTACGACATAACGTTCGATTCGTCGGTGCTCCCGCTCGAGGCCATATGCGACATCATCGCCCTCTACATCCGTCGTCGCTTCGGCATTGAGCCGGTAAGAAAATAATCGTCCGTAAAAGATTTCACGACAAAGCCGGTGGTGCGAAGTGGTCGCGCACCAGGCGTGCTTTTGCCGGCCCGATGACCTCGGCAAGCGCGTCGAGCGATGCTTCCGATACGCGTTTCGCACTCTTGAAATGCCTCAACAGGGTCTGCTCCGTGGCCGGGCCTATCCCTTTTATCTGCGAGAGTTCGCTGACAATCGCCGACTTTGAGCGGCGGTTGCGGTGATGCGTGATGCCGAAACGGTGAGCCTCGTCGCGCAGCTGCTGCACCACCCTTAGCGATTCGGAATTCTTGTCGATATACAGAGGCACTGAATCGCCGGGGAAGAAGATCTCCTCCAGGCGCTTGGCTATCCCCACCACCGAAATCACCCCGCGCAGTCCGATCTCGTCAAGCGCTTCCACCGCCGCACTGAGCTGCCCCTTGCCACCGTCCACCACAATGAGTTGCGGCAAATCGTCGGGCGTTTCCTCCATCAGCCGTGTGTAGCGCCGTGTAAGCACCTCCTTCATCGAGGCGAAGTCGTCGGGGCCTTCCACGGTCTTTATGTTGAAATGGCGGTAATCCTTCTTCGACGGACGCGCATCGCGGAACACAACGCAACTGGCCACCGGATTGGTACCCTGGATATTTGAGTTATCGAAACACTCCACGTGGCGCGGCAGCACTTTCAGACGGAAATCGGCTTTCATGCGCTCCAGAGTGCGCATGGTACGTTTCTCCGGGTCGAGGCGTTCCATCTGCTTGAGGGCGTCGATCTTGCTCTGACGGGCATTGCGCACCGACACGTCGAGGAGCTTGGCCCTGTCGCCGCGCTGAGGCACAGTGTAGGTGGCCCCGGCAAACTCCGCATCCGGTTCCAGCGGCACAATCACCTCGCCGAACTCTATGCCGAAGCGCGAACGCACCTCCTCCATGGCGTAGGCCAGCAGTTCGGCCTGACTCTCCTCCATTCGCCGCTTGTATTGCAGCGTGAGGCTGCGCACCACAGCCCCGCGGCGCACATGCATATAGTTGATGAACACATCCTTCACGTCATCGTCGATGCCGAACACATCCACATTGTCGAGTGTCTGGCTCACAATCACGCTCTTGGCATTGTAACGCTCCACAAGCTGATATTTCTCCTTGAGCTCCTGCGCCTCCTCGAAGCGCAGTTCGGAGGCGAGGCGCTCCATCTCCGTGCGCAGATAGTTCATCAGCACACCCGTCTCACCACGCAGAATCATGCGTATGTGCTCTATGTAACCGGCATAATCCTCGGCCGACACCTTCCCCACACAGCAGCCCAGACACCGTTTCAGGTGATACTCCAGGCAGAGCCGACCCTTTCCCCGGGCCAGCGTGTCGGGAGTGATGGGCACACGGCACGTACGGATGGGATACAGCTCCCGAGCCAGCTCGAGCACCGCGCGCGCCGCACCGGCCTCGGTGTACGGGCCGAAATATTTTGAGCCGTCCTTGAGGCGCTGGCGTGTCATGAACACACGCGGAAACATCTCCTTGGTAATGCAGATCCAGGGATAGGATTTGTCGTCCTTGAGCAGCACATTGTAGCGGGGCTTGTACTCCTTTATCATGGAGTTCTCAAGATTGAGGGCATCCTGTTCGGTGGGGACCACAATGTAGCTCATGTCGGCTATGGCACGCACAAGCAGATTTGTGCGGAGCACATCGTGGGTGCGGTTGAAATAACTTGACACCCTGCGCTTCAGATTCTTGGCCTTACCCACGTAGATCACCGTCCCCTCGGCGTCGTAGTACATGTAGACTCCGGGAGTTTCGGGGAGGATGGCTATTTTCTGCTGCAGTTCAGGCGACTTGTCCTTTGAATGTTTTCCCATATTTCGTGCATTGTGCCGATTGCGAAAACAAAAATACGAAATAACGGCAAAAATTAAAAATGGCGGCAGCATCACGAAGGGGGGGCGCATGCAGTCACCGTCGGTCAAAACCATGGTGATTATTCAGATGCGATGTGAAGGCCTGCATGGCCGTTTTATGAGCTTGTGCGTTGTGCGGCGATGGATAAAAAAATTTTTGCCCTGTGCCGTTCGGGCTGTCAAGCTTATCCCGTCCGGGAATCGGTTTGGCTTTCGCCCCGCCGGATGACTGCACATGCCCCCTTGATGCTGTCGCCGAAAAGTTTCCGAAGTTGCCGATGCGTCAGTCAATCAGGTCGGTCGTCCAGTTCAGCTTCTGTATGGCCAGATCCGTTTCACGCAGCTCCTTCGACAGTCCGTCGCAACGCTTGCGCAATCGCGACACATCTACTGTGGGGAGAATGCGGATATCGGTTGACTGCCTGCGCTGGGCAATGCTGCTTGCGGCGTTGAGGAAACGCCGCAATGTGTCGGCCTTGGAACGCAATATGTCGCGTCGCGCCATAAGGGCGGTGATTGTCACGCCGTCCTCTCCGGCAGCGCGTGCGTTGGTCAGGTTGATGCGCGTCATGAGCCGTTCAAGCTCACCGGTGAGTGTATCGAGTTCGCGGAGCAGCGATTCGGGATTTTCGGCAGGTTCAGTACCCTCCTGCACCGTTGCGTTGTTTTCAAGCCTTTGCGGCATCTGGGCAAGCCTACGCTGCAAATCTGCCCTGATCTGGAGTGCTTCAGCAAGTTTCATAGAACGAGACGTTTAGTTGTAAATATTATTTTGTAATTCCGCTATTCCGCGTTCAAATTTAATAATAACCTGTCAAGCGCACAACACCGGCCGGAGGCATTTGGTTTGACTTCCAATTCAGAAATTGTTGATTATCTTTGCATCCCCGAACAAACGTTTCACTCCAACAACATATATGACACTACCCCATTGGAAGGGTGTGGAAATGCAGATTTCCACCCTCAGCCACCCCGATATCATCCTGCCTGAAGGCGTGAGCCTCGTGCTGCCGCAACAGACCCACACAGCCCACGTGGACATCTGCACTTCGGTCGACCAGACTTTCGCTGACACCGACGCCCTGATTACGCGTGACCCGACCATAGCCGTGGGCGTTCGCACAGCCGACTGCCAGCCCATACTCCTCTATGCCCCCGACATACGTGCCGTTGCGGCCGTTCATGCCGGATGGCGCGGCACCTTTGGCCGCATCGGCAGCAACACCGTGAGGCGCCTACGCGCCCTCGGAGCCGACCCGGCACGAATGAAAGCTCTTTTAGGCCCATCCATCTGCCCGGAATGCTACGAAGTGTCGGCCGAACTTGTCAAGCAGTTCCGTGAAGCCGGTTTCCGGCATCTCCCTTCGCCCGACCACCTCGATCTTGCCCGGCTCAATGCCGAAGACCTTGCGGACGCAGGCATCCCCCTCTCCAACATAACCTTCACCCACCAATGCACCCGCCACGCCACTGCCTCCCCTGAAAGCGCCGCTCCGTTCCTCTACCCCTCCTGGCGCCGCGAACCCGGCACCACAACGCGCCTGATCTCAGCCATCCGCCTCACATAATCATACCCGTTCCTCCTGCTGCCGAGTCGTGAAAGGACGAAAGTGACATAGGTATATTTATTAAAATTAACTGAATTTTATGTGCATGGGCCGGGATTCGGCAGGACAACACAGCTCATTTCAAATTAATTTGCTTATATTTGCAGATTAGAACCCTTTATATTTGTTTTATTAGAAGCGGATAAAATTTCATGTCAAGTTTTTAAGCGACTCCCCGACGTTCAATTTTATCAGCTACTTGGTAACCCTTTGAAAAATAGATAAAACAGGACTAATGGCAAAAGTTATCATCATCGGCGCCGGCGGCGTAGGTAGCGTGTGCGCACACAAATGCGCGCAGAATCCTGAAGTGTTCAGTGAAATCGTCATCGCATCGCGCACCCGCAGCAAATGCGACGCACTCGCCACAGCCATCAAGGATGCCGCCACAAAGCGCGGTCAGGCCAACCTTCCAGTAATCACCACCGACACTGTCGATGCCGACAGCGTGGAGCAACTGTGCGAGCTTTTCCGCCGCCACAAGCCTGAAATGGTCATCAACCTGGCCCTCCCCTATCAGGACCTCACCATAATGGATGCCTGCCTCGAATGCGGTGTGAACTATCTTGACACGGCCAATTACGAACCGCGCGACGTGGCTCACTTCGAATACTCCTGGCAGTGGGCCTACCGCGAACGCTTCGAGAAAGCCGGACTCACGGCCATCCTCGGCTGCGGTTTCGACCCGGGCGTGAGCGGCGTGTTCACCGCCTACGCGGCCAAGCACTATTTCTCGGCCATGGAGACGCTCGACATCGTGGACTGCAACGCCGGAAACCACGGCAAGGCGTTCGCCACCAACTTCAACCCTGAAATCAACATCCGCGAGATAACCCAGAACGGCCGCTACTACCTCAACGGCGAGTGGGTCACCACCAAGCCGCTGGAATTCCATGCCGAGCTCAACTACCCCAACATCGGCCCGCGCGACAGCTACCTGCTGTATCACGAGGAGCTGGAATCGCTCGTGCAGAACTTCCCCACCATCAAGCGCGCACGCTTCTGGATGACTTTCGGACAGGAATACCTTACCCACCTGCGCGTGATTCAGGACATAGGTATGGCCCGTATCGACGAAATCGACTACAACGGCCAGAAAATCGTGCCCCTGCAGTTCCTCAAGGCTGTGCTGCCCGACCCGCAGAACCTCGGCGAGAACTACACCGGCGAAACCTCCATCGGATGCCGCATTGCCGGCACCGGCAAGGACGGCCAGCCCCTCACCTACTACATCTACAACAACTGCTCGCATCATGAGGCATACCTCGAGACAGGCATGCAGGCCGTGAGCTACACCACCGGCGTGCCCGCCATGATCGGTGCCATGATGTTCCTCACAGGCAAATGGGTGAAACCCGGCGTGCACAACGTGGAGGAATTCAACCCCGATCCGTTCATGGAACAGCTTTCGGTGCAGGGTCTCCCCTGGCACGAAATAGTGAACGAGCCCCTGGAAGTCGACAAATACTGATAACCGGACAAAACACGGAAACGATGCCGCGGCGCCAACCGGGCGCCGGCGGCATTACTCCCCGCTCTAAATTACTTTTTTACAAAACCCTTAACCTAACTTCTTATGGAAGATAAATATCACCAGGCAATCAGCGAGAGCAAAGTCACAACCAACGACGAGGAAGTGAAAGCCGCCGTAGAAAAAATCATTGCTGACAACCTCGAGGCCAACATGAAGCCCGAAGTCTATAAATTCCTGTTCAACTGCATCGACCTCACCACCCTCCGCTCCGTCGATTCGCCCAGCAGCGTGGCCGCCTTCGTTGAGCGTGTGAACGACTTCGACAACGAACACCCCGAAATGCCCAATGTGGCTGCCGTGTGCGTTTACCCCAATTTTGCACAGATTGCACGCACCGTGCTTGAGGTGAGCGACGTAGACATAGCCTGCGTGGCCGGATGCTTCCCCTCGTCGCAATCGTTCATCGAGGTCAAGGTGGCCGAAGTGGCCCTGGCAGTTGAAGGCGGTGCCGACGAAATCGACATCGTGCTGAACCTCGGCAACTTCCTCGACGGCGACTACGAAGAGGTGTGCGACGAAATTTCGGAGCTCAAGCATTCCTGCCGCGACGCCCGTCTGAAAGTGATTCTCGAGGCCGGCGCACTCAAGACAGCCGAGAACATCCGCAACGCCTCCATCCTGTCGATGTACAGCGGTGCCGACTTCATCAAGACCTCCACAGGCAAGGAATATCCCGGCGCCGATCTGCAGGCCACCTATGTGATGTGCCAGTGCATCAAGGAATATTTCGAAAAGACCGGCCGAATGGTAGGCTTCAAGCCCGCCGGTGGCGTGCGCTCGGCCAAGGATGCCGTAAGCTACTTCTGCATTGTCAAGGAAGTGCTTGGCGAACAGTGGCTCACCAACGAATATTTCCGTATCGGTGCGAGCGGTCTGGCCAACAACCTCCTCACCGAAATCTGGGGGACAGAAACAAAATACTTCTAATCAAACCCATACCCTCTTTCTGTAAATGAACTACTGGATTATTGTCAACGACCATCACGACGGGCCCTATTCGGTCGACACCCTTGTGGCCAACGGCCTCAAGCCTGAGGACCTTGTCTGGACCGAGGGACTTGCCGACTGGACTCCTGCCGGAAACATTCTCGAACTTGCCGAGGCAATGAACCTGCGCGACAGCATGGCAGCCACTCCGGCCGAACCTGCCGCGCCTGTCTCCGCCGAAGTGATCGAGATTGTGGAAACCGAGGCCGAAGCGCCGATGGAACAGGAGGCCGCCTGCGATGCCGAACCGGCTCAGCAGCCACAACCTGCCCAACAGCCTTATGCCACCCCGCAGATGCAGACGGCCTACACCCAGGCTGCACCAGCACAGGCTGCCGCTATGACACAGGCAGAGCCGTGTCCGCCGTCCTACATTGCCTGGAGCATCATAGTGACCGTGCTGTGCTGCACCATCGTAGGCATTCCGGCCATAGTGTTCGCGTCAATGACAAAGAGCGCCTACTACCGCGGCGACCTCGCCAAGGCCAAACGCTACAGCGAAATCACCCAGTGGTTCATCATAGCGGCCATAGTGCTCGGCGCAGTAAGCTGGCCGTTCCAGATAGCCTTTATGAGCCTGTGAAACATCTCTGAAGTCGGACGCCGGCACCAGTGTGTTCCGGAAAGCCAACATCAATGAACAGACAGAACCTGATAAAAGCCGCCGCGATTTTCCTTGTCGCGGCGGCTTGTCTTACCCTCTACCTCGCTCTGGTGCATTTCACCGGATTCATGCCCCGGTGCCTGTTCAAATGGGCCACCGGATGGGACTGCCCCGGCTGCGGAAGCCAGCGCGCATTCATGGCCCTCCTGCACGGCCATCCCGCCGAGGCATGCGGCTACAACCTCATCTTAATCCCTACCATCCTGTATCTGCTCCTCCTGGCCATCGGGAAGCTATGGGAGGAGAATCCCCGCTGCGGCCGTATGTACCGGGCGCTGACGCATCCGGTCGCACTGCTGGCCATCGTTGTCATCCTCATTGCATGGACCGTGGTGCGCAATCTTGCCGGCATCTGAATCTTTTTCTGTTTTACTCCAACATTTGTGCCGTTCTGCGCGTTTTTCTTTAACAACCGGTGAATACCGATGCCAATTTTGGTTAATTTTGCCACGCAGAAAATAACAAACGTTACAACTTATGGGATTCAGGGAATTTGCATCAGCAATCATATGTGTTGCCGCCGCGGGCTCAATGTCCGTGACCCGGGCCGAAACATACTCGCTCGACTCATGCCGGGCCATGGCGCTCCGCAACAACAAGGAGATGATGATAAAGGCCGAAAAGGTGCGGCAGGCAGGCTACACACGCAAAGAAGCGTTCGCGGCCTATCTCCCCGCGCTCGATTTTGCGGGGGGCTACACCTATAACCAGAAAAAAATCTCGATTTTCGACAGCGACCAGCTGCTCCCCACGAAGAGTTTCAACCTGGAGACACAGAGTTACGAGTTCAACATCGTGACCAACCCCTACACACACGAACCCATCACCACCCCCGACGGCCAGCCCATCCCCTCCGAAGTGGCGCTGATTCCGAAGGAGGCCATGGAATATGACATTCACAACGTGTTTTTCGGAGCCGTGACGCTCACGCAGCCCATCTACATGGGCGGCAAGATTGTGGCCATGAACAAGCTGGCCAAAATCAACGAGGAGGCACAGACCATGCTCCATGAGAACGAGGCGCAGAACGTGATCTACGCCGTGGATGCCGCCTACTGGACCGTGGTGTCGCTGAAAGCCAAGCATCTGCTTGCCTCAAGCTATGTAAACCTGCTGGACACACTCGACCGCAACGTCAAGCTCATGCTCGACCAGGGTGTGGCCACCCGCAGCGACCTCCTGAGCGTCGACGTCAAACTGAACGAAGCCAAGGTTGACCTTCTGAAAGTGGAGAACGGACTGGCTCTTAGCCGCATGGCGCTGGCCCAGATCTGCGGTCTGCCCGTGCATTCGCCCATCAACGTGGAGGATGAGGGCACCACCGAAATCAACACTTCGGCCGAAATAGCCACCACCTACGATATGGACGCCGTCTATGCCAACCGCCCCGACCTGCGTGCCCTCGAGCTGGCAGCCGAGGCCACCGGTCAGGAGAAGCGCGTGGCACTCTCGGAAATGCTTCCCAACGTGGCCCTTATCGGCGCCTACTCGTTCAGCAACCCCAACATGTTCGACGGCTTCAAGAAGCGTTTCGACGGCGCATTCTCCGTTGGCGTCATGGTGAAAATACCGCTGTGGCACTGGGGCGGCAACTACAACCGCTACCGCGCCGCCAAATCGTCGGAAGTGATATCGCGCCTGCAGGTGCAGGATGCCCGCGAGAAAATAGACCTGCAGGTGAGTCAGGCCGCCTTCCGCGCCCAGGAATCGGTGAAAACCTACATGGCCACCGAAAGCAACCTCGACAAGGCACGTGAGAACCTCCGTACGGCCACGCTCGGCTTCCGTGAAGGGGTAATCACCACCGACGACGTTATGGCCGCACAGACGGCATGGCTGAAGGCAAATTCCGAGAACATCGACGCCATGATCGACGTGCAGCTGTGCGACGTCTATCTGGCCAAAGTGCTCGGCACTCTGGGCAACTGACCGCACCGCCGCGTTTCAACACATCTCTCCCTCCATTAACATACAACTCAGCTAACAATCAACACACTTTTCTATCATGCCTGATTTCCAGCAATTGACCCCCGAAGCAAAAAAAGAGAACCGCACGCTCATGGGCGCTTTCGGCCTGATTGTGGTAGTGGTGGCAGCCATGGCCATCGCCGGGTTCCTTTTCCTAAACAAGCCCGCAGAGATTATCGAAGGGCAGGCCGACGCAACGGCCGTGCGCGTTTCCGGCAAACTCCCCGGTCGCGTGGTTGAACTTTACGTACATGAAGGCGACATGGTGAAAGCGGGCGACACGCTCGTGCACATCCATTCGTCGGTAGCCGAAGCCAAACTCGAGCAGGCCCGCGGCATGGAGACAGCCGCCAAGGCCATGAATGAGAAGGTGGACGCCGGCACCCGTTCACAGATCATACAGTCGGCCTACGAGATGTGGCAGCAGGCCCAGGCCGCGGTGAGCATCACCAAAAAAACCTACGACCGCCTGCAGAACCTCTATTCCGAAGGCGTGATGAGCGAGCAGAAACGCGACGAGGCCAAAGCAGCCTACGATGCCTCGGTGGCAGCCGCGGCTGCAGCCAAGAGCCAGTATGAACTGGCCAAATCGGGCGCCCAGAAAGAGGACAAGACAAGCGCCCTGGCCATGGTCGACGTGGCCAAAGGCGGCGTGAGCGAAGTGGAGGCCCTGCTCGAGGACCAGTATCTCACCGCCCCGTGCGACGGACAGGTGGATGTGATTTATCCCAACGAGGGCGAACTGGTGATGCTCAGCGCCCCCATAATGAGCATCCTGAAAATCGATGACAAATGGGTGACCTTCAACGTGCGCGAAGAGTTCCTGAAAGACCTCACCCTCGGCAAGGAGATCGAGGTGATGATTCCGGCTCTCGACCACAAGGAAGTGAAAGCCAAAATCTACTATGTGCGCGACCTCGGAAGCTATGCCACATGGCATGCCACCAAAACCACAGGCGACTGGGACACCAAGACCTTTGAAGTGAAGGCACGCCCCGTGGAGGCACTCCCCGACCTGCGCCCCGGAATGACGGCCATCTACCGTCCGTGACGCCGCAACACCCACGGCACACCCGACACACATACAACACCGACACTGACCCCCGAAAAGAATGAGCGAATACGGATTTTTAAGCGTTGTGCGGCGCGAGATAAAGCGTCTGACCTCCCGGCCTATATATCTGGTCGGGATGACGCTCGTGCCCATATTCATGGCTCTGTTCTTTGTGAACATCCTCGGCTCCGGCCTCCCGCTGAAAGTGCCGGCAGCCATTGTCGACCTTGACCATTCCCCGCTGTCGCGGCAGACCACGCGCTCGCTCAACGCCATGGAGCTTGTGGACATCGTGCAGACCGAGGAATCGTTCAACAAGGCCATGCAGGCCGTGCAGAGCGGCGAGGTTTTCGGATTTTTCGTCATACCGCGCAACTTCGAGCGCGACGCCCTGAGCGGCAACGCGCCCACCATCACATTCTACAACAACCTCACCTACTACGTGCCCGGCACACTGGTGTTCAAAGGCTTCAAGACCATGGCCGTGACCACCTCCGGACGGGTGGTGCAGACCAAACTGGTGAACCACGGCATGCCTTCGGGCATGGCTGGAGCGTTCATGCAGCCCATGAATGTGGCCGTGCATCCGCTCGACAACCCCTGGACCAACTATTCCTACTACCTCTCCACATCGTTCATTCCCGGCGTGCTGCAGCTGATGATTTTCCTCATGACTGTGTTCGCCATCACCCACGAATTCAAATCGGGAAGCGCCACCGAGTGGCTTGAACGGAGCCGCGGCGACGTATGGACCGCGGTGCTTGCCAAACTGCTGCCGCAGACGGTGATTTTCATCATCATCGGGTTCGGCACCATAGCGCTTATGTTCGGATTCCGCCATTTCCCCATGAACGGCGTTATGGGCAACATGCTCCTGGCCATGGTGCTCTTCGTCATCGCCTCGCAGAGCTTCGCGCTGTTCGTGTGCTGCGTGATGCCAAACATGCGTCTGGCGCTGTCCATCTGCTCGCTCACGGGCATCCTGGCGTTCTCTATCGCGGCATTCTCCTTCCCGGTAAGCGCCATGTACGGAGCCATAGGCATCTTCTCCTACATCCTGCCCGTGCGCTATTATTTCCTGATATATCTTGACGAGGCCCTGCGGGGCGTACCCATCTATTTCGCGCGCTCCTACTACATAGGCCTGCTCGTGTTCCCCATCGTGGCCATGGCTGCGGCACCGCTGCTCAAACGCCACATGCGGCACCCCGTCTACGTGCCCTGATCAATGATACGCAGGGGCGCTTCCCGCATCCCCCACCAACGACCTCACTACAACTCACGCTCCGAAACGATGAAAACCTGGATACTAAACACCGCACGCGTCTTCCGTCGGGAATTCTCAATGATATTCCGCGACGCAGGCGTCATGCTGTTCTTTTTCGCGCTTCCGCTGGCCTATCCTCTGGTTTACGCGTTAATCTATAACCCGGAAGTCACCTCCGACATCCCGGTGGCCGTAGTTGACGAATGTCGGTCGGCTGCCAGCCGCGAATTCGTGCGCGACGCCGACGCCACCCAGGCCATGAAAATCTGCGGCTATGCCTCCAACCTGGCCGAAGCCAAACGCTGGTGGCAGGAGAAAAAATGCTTTGCGGTGATATATATCCCCTCCGATTATTCAAAGGAGGTGGGCCGGGGCGACCAGGGGCTCATACAGTTCTATTGCGACATGGGGCTGCTGCTGCGCTACCGCACTCTACTCTCGGCCATGACCGAACTGCAGATGGCCACCGACAACCATCTCCGCGAGGAAGCCATAGCCACAATGGGCCTCCCTATCGACACACAGAATTCCACCATACGCACCGAATCGTACTTTCTGGGCGACACACAGCAGGGTTTCGCCTCCTTCATCATGCCCGGTATAGTGGTGCTGATAATCCAGCAGAGCCTCATCCTCGGCATCACAATGCTGTGCGGCACATCGAAGGACCGCCGGCGCCGCAACAACGGCATAGACCCGCTTATGCTGCCCGTATCGGCCTCATCCACGGTGATAGGGCGCACACTGTGCTATGTCACCATCTATCTCCCCCTGTGCCTCTATGTGCTCCATTTCGTGCAGGTATTCTTCCATTTCCCGCACATAGGCAGCGTGCTTGACTACATGCTGTTCATCCTCCCCATGCTGCTTGCATCGGCATTCCTGGCTCAGTCGGTGCAATGGATGCTGTCGGAGCGCGAGAGCGCCTTCATCGTGGTGGTGTTCACCTCCGTGGCATTCCTGTTCCTTTCCGGGCTTACATGGCCGCGCTATGCCATGAGCGAGGTGTTCCGCTGGCTCGGCAACCTTGTGCCCGCCACATGGGGCATGGAGGGCTTCATACGCATGAACAGCAACGGCTCGCCGCTCTATCTGCAGAGCACCCCCTATCTCTGGCTGTGGGGACTGACGGTGGTCTACTTCATCACCGCCGTGCTGGCCACCCGCGCCGACATGCGCACCCGGCCCCGCCCCCTGCCTGCCTGAAATCGTGCTTCCCAAAGTTTGAGAGTAGCCTGCCGTGACTGTTTCACGGCAAAATGAAATGACAACTTAAAATCGATGGAACTCCTAAATATATCGTCGAAGACGATGCGCCGTGGTTAACTCCATGAAAGCGAAGCGCATCGTGGGGTTAACCCCAGAATATCGCCTCCGGCGATACCATCCAGGGAAAGACAATATCCTCCACACGGTAAATTCACGCATAAAAAAACAAAGGCTGCATCGCGGTTGATTGCGATGCAGCCTTGATGTTGCTGGCTATATCCGGTGGAGGTCACCTCCGGGTAGTGCCGGAGGTGCCTTTTGCGGGATGTTGCGCGTTATTAGCGTTTGAGGATCTTCTGACCACCCATGATGTATAGACCTGCGGGGAGGTTTTCGAAGCCTTCACGTGTGCCTACCTTGATGCCCTGTAGGTTGTAGACGGGATCGTTGGGCTGAGCCTGTTCGGCTGTCACACCGGCGATGCCGCTGAGGTCCTTCACTGTGATGGTTGCTGTGGCAGTCTTGCCTTTTGCTGTGATGGTGAATGTTGTTTCGCCAGCAGCCTTGAGATCAAGCTGAATGGTAACCATACCTTCGCCGGCGGCTTCCATGGTGCCGTTCATCTCGGCAATAGCCTCATTTGCTGTGCCGATCTGTGCAAGTCCTGCGCCGATTTCTTCGGCCAGGTCGAAGCCTTCATATTTCACTACAACATTGACTGTGGTACCCACTGCGCCTTCATATTCGGCGGGGTCGCAACCGAGATAGAGAGCGGCTGTTTCCTCGAAGTAGAGGGCGGGGAGCTCGCCTGCGTGATTCCACGGGGCAGCAGCAGTTGCGCCGGCAGCGAAGCCGAGGTTGGTGAACCATTCGCCGGTGAGGTCTGCCTTGGCAACGTCAGTACCGTCGCTATAAGCATCACCGCTACCGGTAATTGTGTTCAAAGCGTAGCAGTCCTGAACAGCACCGGAACCTACGATGCGGTTAGCAAAGTATTCCATATCCGCATTTTTCCAAGAGAGATTGTCGAGAGCCACAACCGAATTGTGAACCCATCCGGCATAAACATCTCCGGCGATACCGCCAACATAGTGATAAGCAGCCTCACCGTAAACGTAAGGCTCATCTTCGCCCTTGTCGGGATTCAATATAACTCTATCAACCAGAGGATCTTCACTCGTTACCGAGCCTTCAACGAGCGCACGCGAGATGTAAGCCGCACCCTGATCGGCGAAACCGAGCACGCCACCCACTCTGTAAGTACCGGTGATGTCGGCGTTAACATGAACGTCGTTGATGTTGGTTGCCACATTCACATAGCCGGCGATACCGCCAACATTGGTTTTGCCGACAATCTTGCCGGTGAACGCGCATGCATTGACCTCGGAACCTTCGCCGATGAAGTTACCGCCGATACCGCCTACATACGAGTTGGGCATGTTGAAGTCGGCATTCAGCACGGAGCAGCCGTTGATCGAGCAGCCGTTGATTCGGGCTGCGAAACCTCCGAATATAGGATTGTCGAAGGAGTTGCGTGTACCGAACTCTGTAGTGGCGGTGGCGTTGAGAAGGTGAACGTTGTCAAGATTGGAGTTCACAAACTGATAGGCAAGCATGCCGTCGGCTTTGATACGGTAGCTCTGGAATGTGATGTGCATCGACAGGTTGCTGAAGGTGATATCCTTGAGGAACGATTTTGTAGCGGAGCCCTCTTCACCGAACTGATAGAACATACCGTTGTTGTCGTTGCCGCCGGTAATCACGATGTTGCGTACCTGATGGCCTGCACCGTCGATCGAGCCTTTGAACACACCGGGAATCTGAAGCATTGTGCGTCCTTCGCCATCGATGTCGGCCGCCAGACGGAAGTGCGATGTGAGGTTGTTGCGAATCTGGTTGAAGTCGCCGTAAGTCTTGATGAGATAGGGGTTCTCAACAGTACCTTCACCTTCAAATTTATTGAACGGCAGTTTAATCAGTTCCAGACGCGACTCAATATCCTGACCCTGACCAAAATAGTCATAGGTAACACCTAGGAAAGATGTTCCGGAATGTACGTTCGACACAAAAGCCCAGAAACGCTGTCCTTTGGAATTCAGGTCGTACTCGCGTTCGGCAAGGATGTTGCCCTTGGCATCAACAACCGCGATAACGTAGTTGAGGATAGCGGGATTGGCGGGAGCCTTACGCTGCATCCATACGAGATACTCGAAATTCTTGTCGGAGTTGAACAGATAGGGATCCATCACCGATGCATCAATGAAAGGCTCGACTTTGGTCACATCGGATTTGAAGGTAAGGGCATCAATGTGGTCGAAATTGCCGTTGCCGTCGAAATATGCGATGCGGTGAATGGTGTTCTTGTCGTTGGTCACACCGTTGGCGCTTGAGCTTACATAGTAGTAGCCGCCTTTACCGGGACAACGGTCGAGGTTGTTCGAAAGATTGAAAGTCTCGCCCGAATCGTAATCATAGAACGAGATGGGGAGAGCCGCTCCAAGAGTAAGCGAAGGCCAGTTCATCATCTGCAGCACGGTGGTGCCGTCTTTTTCGGCGAGGAACGCATACTGCTCTTCGCATCCGTCGATATTGCTGAGCTGCATGAAGCCTTGGCTGTTCTCACCGAAACGCTTCAGCTCCTTGCCTTCTGTATCGTAAACGGCATAATAGGTATATTCATCGCCTGTCGAACCGGTCTGAATAAATTGAAGGATATAGCAGGGGAGTGTGCCGTCGCCGAACTCGAATGTGATGTCGTCCATGCCACGGAACGTGCCGAGTGACACCTCGCTCGATACATAACCCTCCATAACATCAGGCACCGGAATTTTGGTCTGCTTCACCACATTGAATTTACCACGGTCCTGCTCATAGAGGGTGATGACATAGTTGTTACCGTTCTGGGTTGTCTCATCTTCCTCGCTTCCGTATAAAGGCTTTTCGTATATGGCCGAAGCTGCATAAAGCTTGTTGCCTTTTGCCGCCATCTGCATGGGCACGGCTTCCGCGCCGCTCACAGACAGAATGGGAAAATCCTCCACCTTAGTGGGGCCTTTGGTTCCGTAACTTGCACGTGTATAGACCGTGTAGGTTGTTATACCAGAGCTATCGGGCCAGTCGTTGAAGTCCATGAACATCATTACGAAGTTCTCGGAAGTGGCGGTACCTGTGTTTATCTCATAACCGGGCAGACCGGGGATGGCGCAGATAGGATCCTGGGCTTCCTCCTGATTATTGACGGTGAACGCATAGGTCACCTGCTTCTGACCATAACCCACGATAGGATTATAATTGCAACCGATGGTCACTTCATAGTTGTCGTCGAAGTTATAGAAGGTCTTGGTAACAGAGAGCCCCACCTGCATGCTATGGCATCTCTTGGCGCCTTCGATGAGCGGGGGGAGTTTTCCCTTGAAAGAGCCAATCTTTTCGCCCTTTTCATTATAAAGGGTGAAAAACATACCGGTATAACTTTTGTCAATAAAGTATTCATTGCTGCCAGGAAGTGCTTCATAATACGTTTCCATCGTATAGAACCATTCCTCCTCGTTCGGGCCGTAGATATAGAAGGCCGTATGCATGTAATCCTCTTTGCAATAAGGCGCAGTCAAGGTCTTGTCAGGCTCAAGCTGAGTCACACTCCTGAGGCCAAGCTGATTGTTGAGTTTCTCCGGGGTGATGGTGTTGCGGCGTTCTTTTGTGGGCATAAAGCGGAACGGATTATTTTTGTCGTTCTGCGCCTGATTCCCAAAAGGAGAGAATACTCCGGCCGTCGATGTGGCGGCAGTGCCGATAGCCAACGCCGTGGCCATGGCCAGATGAAGTAGATGTCGCTTCATTGTTTTGTTTGTGATTAATGATAAGGAATTTTGTCCGGGTGGCTAAAATAGCTGAAGTAGCTATGATAGCCACCCGGGCTGTTGATTAGCGATTGATTTTTACGGTCCTGGTTCCGTTGGGAGTTGAGGCCGTGATGAGGTAGATGCCGGGGGTGAGATGGCCTGTGGCCACGGTGGCGGGGTTGTCGGCTGTGGTGAACATGCTGACTGTGCGTCCCGACATGTCGTGGATGGTGATGTCGATGTGGTCGGCACCCGGTGCGAGAATGCGGTAGCCCTCGGCGCCGGGAACTATGGTGATGGCATCGGCCTTGTCTACGGCCACATTGCCGATTCCGCTGAGGTTAAGCACCTTGCACAAGCCGGCGAAAGCATCGAGATTGCCGGAGGCTCCCTTTGCATCTGTGGCGTCCTCAGGCTGCACGGCAGTTTCCTGAGCAATGCGGATAATGTCGTCGGTGGTAAGCGAGGGATCGGCCGAGAGCCATGTGGCTGCCACTCCGGTCATATAGGGGGTAGCCATGGAGGTACCTGTCATAGGAGTCCAGCTGTGTCCTTTGCCGTCCTTGGTGATGGTGTAATATTTGGGTTGCTCGGCTTCCGAGTAATACACTCCGTCGGCATAGTGGCGCGACATAGCCGAAACGATGTTCATTCCGGGAGCGCATATATGGGGGAGATGACGGCCGTCGGCCAGCTTGGCCCATGAGGAGAAATAGGATGTCTGTCCAATTTCAAATCCGGCGCCTGTGCCCTGCGATGTGAAACGGTGGGTGTTGTAGGAGCCGACCGTTAGCACATTTTGTGCGCATGCTATGGAGTTGAGCGTGCCGTCGCCATCGGGATGGAGGTAGCCATCGAGACCGCGCGACGAGAAGTTCATCGGGAACAGCCCGTTGTAGGTGGAGGTGTAGACGAACACCTGCTTGCCCGGGGTACCCTCAAGGCTCAGCATCACGGCATGGTCGTCGTCGGCCTGCTGGGAGAGGAACTGCAGCAGACAGCGGCATTCCACACGATAGCGGTTGTTCTGCTCGGCCACGCTCGGCTTGCCCCCCATGAAGCTTCCGAACATGAGGCCGTTGAACGCAGTGTTGTCCGTCACGATATATTTCGGGTTGACACCGATGGAAAGTACGGCATCAGGCACTGACAGATAGGCGGGATCGGTGTCTCCGACGGTTATTGATGCCACAACCTGAGTGGGATCGGCCTTCTTGACGAGGCTGAACGTTACTTTCACGGGGGTATCGTCCTCGCCCCACACTTCGAAGTTGCCGAAAGCGCGGGCATAGAAGCCGATCTGCGAAGGCCAGAGATATTCCGTGTAAAGGGATGGCTCGATGAATGTGCCGACTTTTCCGCTTTCGGGGAATGTGGCATGCAGGGTGGCATTTGCGTCGCCCTCGTTGCCGGAGGCAACGCAAATCACAGCCTTACCCTCCTTGGCGAGCGCCGAGAGTGCCTGCGATGCCTCGTCGGTACCGTCCAACGGGCCTCCGTTGTTGCCAAGCGAGAGGTTGATCACGCACGGCTTGCCCTGCTTGGCTGCCTCATCCTGAATGCTCTTGACAGATGCGAGCATGAATTCGTTTTTAAGATTGCCTTCTGTGCCGGCCAGATAGATGTCTGCGGCAGGTGCAGCACCCGTGAGATAAGGCACATCAGTGCCGGGTGCGCCGATGTTGCTGCCGGCGGCGATGCCGGTTACGTGGGTGCCGTGGGTGGCGGTGTTCTTATCGCCTTTCCACACGGATACACGCTGCGGGGTGTCGAGTGTGACCTGCTGACCGCTTGAGAGGGTGAAATAAACGCGCTTCACGCGCAGATTGCCGTCCTCGTCGAGGAAAGCGGCATGCTGGGCGTCGAGGCCGGTGTCAACCACGCCGACAACCACGCCTTCGCCTGTGTAGGGCGATGTGAGCGGGGCAGCACCCGAATGCATTTTGTCAAGGCCGAGCGTCTGACGGCTGAGGTCGATTCCGAGCGGGCTTGTCCATTCGGTGACATTTAGTTCACGGTCGAGGCTCACGCTCACCACACCTTCGGTGGCGGCCACAGCCTCGGCCCTGGCTGCTTCGACATGTGCTACGACAATGCTGCCGTAGGTCTGCTGCACCTCGGCGCCGGCTGCCTTGAGCCGCTCCACAGTGGCATCGTCCGCCACTTTCATCAGGACAGTGACCTGCGGCGCACCCTGTGCCGACGGGGCTTTGGTGCCCTGTACCGACGTGGCTGCCTGCAGTTTCAATTGGTCAAAATGGCCGAACGTGGCCTGCGCTGATGCCCCGAATGAGGCTGCAAGAAAAACGAAAGGTAAAAATCTCTTCATATCGTAATTTCCATTGATTCAACAAATATGTGATGTATAGTCCTGAAGTCGGCAATTGCAATCAAAGGCAAAAAATCCGGGCGACAGATGCTTCTGTGATGACAAAGGTCTGAGGTCCGGCATGATATGCCAACAATAATTTTCCCCAAAGATACTTCCGTTTGCAGTTAAATCCAAACAAATTGAAAGATATTTTAATTTATGGCACCCTTTTTGCACATAATTAGGCTTATTTAACCAAAATGCATGTAAAAATTTCCAATAAACGACGAACATTTTGCCAATTCCCACTTGCAGCAGCCTTAAAGCAGAAAACAAGGCGGCGTACCAAATGGCACGCCGCCTGCATAAATTTTCATCCACTTGTAGGGTCGCGACCTGTCGCGACTGCAGGCGGGATGTTGCAAATGAATGCCTGATGCTCAAATATGTTCCGCAGGGTTGCAGTCGCGACAGGTCGCGACCCTACAAGTGGATGGATGCGATGTCGGTTTACGAGAATCAAATGCACCGAACTTTCGGCTTGAACCGTTTATCTCACGAATTTAGCGGTCAGTTTATCTCCTTAAAATGCGACGCATCGGCCCGGCAAAGCGGGCAGACATAGTCTGCGGGGATTTCACCGTCGAACTCCGCCTCGTAGCCGCAGACATCGCACCTGTAGCGGCGTTTACCGGCCTGCGGCGTTTCGGCAGAATCCTCATCGGCACGGTAGGTGGGCGCATTTTTCGGCGCCTTCCCCTTTATGACATTGTGATAGTACGCATACGTCATCGGTGTACCCGAACCCTGCTCGGCGGCTATGAGCCGGCCGATTACAAGCACATGCGTCCCGCAGTCCACAAACTGTTCAGCCTCAAGGGCCAGACGTCCGGCGAACTGCCCTTTGACACACGGCGTGGCCGCCAGGACATCGTAACCATAGTCGGCATACTTGTCGACTGTGCGGCTGCTCGAGAATCCGAAAGTGCCGATCACCGACGGGTCGGACTCCTCCGACAGTATCGAAAGCGAGAATCGCTTGAACTCACGTATGGCCTCCAATGTGAAATTATTCTTGTTCAGGGAGACCACAAGCAGCTGCGGGCTCTGGCTCGTCACCTGAAAACAGGTGTTGATGGTGCAACCCACGGGACGTCCGTCCTTGAACGCGCCCACGATGTACAGCCCGTAGGAGAGCTTATAAAGCACAGTGGAATCAAGTTCTGCCATGACTGCGGGGTATCAATAGTTCTTGGCTTCGATTTCGAAGAAACTCTGCGGATGCTGGCATACGGGGCACACTTTCGGCGCCTTCTTGCCTACAACCACATGGCCGCAGTTGCGGCAGATCCAGATGGTGTCGCCTTCGCGCGAGAATACGATGCCCTCCTCGATGTTGCTGAGCAGACGGCGGTAGCGCTCTTCGTGGAAACGCTCGATTTTGCCTACCATGCGGAAACGTGCGGCGATTTCGGGGAAGCCTTCCTCCTCGGCATCGCGTGCCATGTACTCGTACATGTCGGTCCATTCATAATGCTCGCCTGCGGCTGCGTCGCTGAGGTTGACGGCTGTGTCGGGCATCTCGCCGCCGTGAAGCATCTTGAACCAGATTTTGGCATGGGCCTTTTCGTTGTGCGAGGTCTCCTCGAAGAGGGCTGCAATCTGCTCGTAGCCATCCTTGCGGGCCTGGGATGCATAATACTCGTATTTGGTGTGAGCCTGCGACTCACCTGCGAAAGCCACCTGAAGGTTGCGTTCGGTTTTTGTTCCTTTAAGATCTTTCATGTTGTAATGTTGTAATGTTGTAATGTTTTTGGTTATGTTGTTTGGTCTGTAAGTCGGTTGCAATCGGGGCAGATGCCCTTGTAGAACACATCCACGCTGTCCACCTGAAAACCCGGAATGGATTCATTCGCCCGGACAACGAGAGGGACATCGATGATGCGGCCGCATTTGCGGCAACGGAAATGGGCGTGCGGCGCCTGCGCCGCCAGATCGTAACGCGTCATTCCGGGTTCTATCTCCAGCTCCCTGATGAGCGACAGCTGCGCCAGGGTGTGGAGCGAATTGTAGACTGTGGTCCGGGAAAGCGACGGCATAGCCTCATGCAGATGGCGATAGATCTCCTCGGCCGACGGATGCAGGCGGGAATTGCCCACAAACGACATTATGGCTATGCGCTGCACCGACGGACGTACGCCCGCCTTATGCATCATCGAAGCGATATCGTTGTCTGAGATGGTGTGGTATTCTGCCATGCACTTGTTCTTTCTGAAATTTGTACAAATATAGGAATAATTCCAATTATGTTAATGCAAACAATCATATTTAACACTTAAGCACACATTTTAAGACATGCACTTCCAGTGGCGGAACGCTTCCGCAATTACAACATCATTGAAAATTCGGGAGCTGCAGCATGCGCCGGCACTGTGTTCACAAATAACAACACCTGAACCGGCAAAAAGATTACGGACACTGCACGGAATTATGATCCGGCGTGAACGCCGGTGCGGATAAAACGCACGATGGCGTCGAGCACTTCAGGCGAGATGGTTTCGCGTATGGTGCCGTACTCGCTCACCTCGCCTGTGACGGCATGCTGCAGCAGATGGTTGAGGCCGGGCATCAGGTGCACCTCGGCCTGCGGCGCAAGCTGCTGAATAACCGTAAGATTGTCGGGATGCACCTGCTTGTCTTTTTCTCCGTTGACGGCAAGGATGGGGCAACGTACCTGTTTAAGATAGTCGGCCGGATCGAGAATGACGAACGCATCGAACCAGGGGGTGCGCACCTGCTGGGTAGCTCGGATCGAAGCCATGATCTCCTCCGGAACATGCAGGCCGGATGCGCGGGCTATGGAATCGGCATCGATTGGAGCCGACACCCCGTTGCGGGCCTGCCCGGCAATGGTGTCGAACAGTTTGTCAATCAGGCTCAGGCTGCTTTCGACATCAGCCGCAGGGAGAGGCAGCGAAGCGATGCCATGCCGGTTCTGCCTCATCAGTGTCTCTTTGCCGGATTCGGCCATTCCGGCCAGAGAAATAACGAAATCGGCCTCTCCCCCCGCACCGATCATAAAGGCTATGGTGCCACCCTCGGAATGGCCGAGCACGCCGACAGTTCCCACCGGAGCCATGCCGCGCAGGAACCGGATGCCACTCAACGCATCGTCCTTGAAAGTTGCGGTTATCGCCGAGCGGAAATCGCCGGTGGATTTGCCTGTGCCGCGGTCGTCGTAGCGCAGGGAGGCGATGCCGTTGCGCGCAAGGCAGTCGGCAATCACAGCGAACGGCTTATGCTCGAAAATCTCCTCGTCGCGGTTCTGCGGACCGCTCCCCGTCACCATAACCACGGCCGGGACTTTCGCTCCGGGGGCGACGGAGGGCGGCAAGGTGAGGGTGGCAGCCATCACGGCACCATCGGGAGCGGTGAATGTGGTGTCGATGGTCTGATATGGGAACGGTGGCCGGGGTGTCTGCGGGCGGCGGTCCCCCACCGGGCTTTCAGGCGAAAGAACAAGCGGAAACGAGTAACCGCGCTGGCTGAAGGTTCCGACAATCAGCCCGGTGGTTATGTTTCCCTGATAGGATGCCCCTATGGCGTTGCATGTGAGCGAAACGGCATTGCCTGCGGACATTTCCACTTCGCAAGGCAAACCCTCGACGCCCTGCGACGGCGAGGCGAGAGTGCAATGCGTCTGCCCGGCCGCATCCTCGGTGAAACTGAACACCAGCGGCAGCTTCATCTGCCCCACCGGCAGCTCGCCGCGCCATGTCCCCGTCAGCCCGTAGGCCTCATCTGCCGCCATCAACAACATGGCCACCACAGTCACAAACAAATGCATTCCTCTTTTCATACGTCAATCAATTCAATTTATAAAACCCGTCCGTCACTCAACTCAGAATTCGATTTGTTGACTCAGTTTATTGTAAATTCATATATTTTGATTGTGATAAGACAGACCTCTTCAACAGCTGCTTATCCCGGGAACAGGGCGCAGAATCCCTGTTTGTTGAACTGATAATACATTTCGATACGCTCCGGTGTGTCATTCTCAAGCAGCAAAAGGAGTTCCTTCGCAAATTCAAGGGTTGCGGAGCCGTTGGCTGTCACTATGTTCTTGTCGCGAACGGCCTGCGCATGGACATATCCGTCCGGATTGGCGTATTTCTCCCCTCCCCATAACTTCAACTGCTCCAACCCGTTGCCGGTGTGTCTCACCGAATTGAGAAATCCATGCCGTGCCATGAACGATGCGGCATTGCAGATGGCACCGACCACCTTGCCGTCAGCAAGGGCACGATGCACTACGGGCACCACATTTTCCGCCACGGGTGTAGCCCATCCGAAGCCTCCGATCAGCACCAACGCAGCGTAATCCTCCGGCATTGTGTCAAACGAATAGTCGGGCAACGTACGGAATCCACCGATCGACTTCACAGGCTCCATTGTCGGGGCGACAACTTTGTTGACATACTTGGGATGCTCCTTCAACGCATACTCATCGGAAGCGATAGCCTGTGAAAGATAAACCGCCTCATGTGCCGCATAATCAGGCAGGAGGACATAAAGAATTTCGTTGCTCATATCTGTAGTCTTTATTTTTCAAAACGTATCTAATGCTCGGCCAAAGATAAGGAAAATCCATCGGATTCGCGTACTGATTTTTATGCTATCGGCCGTCGGGGCTTTCCTGCCACAGTTTTCATAAATCAAACCGATAGACCACATGAGGCTTCAGCCGATGACCGTCGGACAACGCCGGATGCAGGAACCATCCGTGCCGCTCCATCCCGATTTTCTGCATCACCCGTTCCGACCGGTGGTTGCACACAGCTGTGAATGAATAAATTTCATTGAACAGGCGGTTGGCTCGGGCATAGGAAATGCAGGCGCGGGCAGCCTCGGTGGCGTAACCTTGATTCCAATAACGGCGTGCTATTCTCCAGCCAATCTCAATGCCAGGGGCGAAATCTGCGTCAAAATCGAACTGGTGAAATCCGGTATAGCCTATGAATGTACCGGTGTCCTTCAGTTCAAGTGCATACAGTCCGTAGCCGCAGGCCTCGTGTTCGGCCATAATCCTGCGATAAAACTGCTCGCTCTCTTCCAGCGACAGGCATTTGGGCATATGCTCCATCACCTCCACGTCGCGGTTCATCTCCGCAAACGGAGCCACATCCTCCTCGCGCCACTGGCGCAACACAAGCCGTCCTGTCTCAATCATAAGCATTGTCTCTTAAAAAACGCCATGAGAAACACTTCTCAATCACAAAATTAAACAAAACGCCATAAACCCGCCGGCTCTCCTGCAAATAATTTGCACAAATTCCCGCGATGTTGATTGTTTTAACGTGAGTTCAATATAAGCACTCAAACCTGAATCAGCTGATTGTCAGCACCGAACTCACGTTATTAACATAGTTGTTTTTTTGGTAGAAGCCGGAGTGGGTGTGAATCACATTACATGAGACACGACCTCTTTTTTATTAGAAGGATATGATTTAAATCGCCCCTAATTACTGGTTTCTGTCGTATTCAGCCTTTGAAATTTCCGTAATCGGCTCATCTAAGCTAACATTTACCAACTTGTCAATACAACTTACTTTTTTCGGATCACCCCAATATCCATAAGTCGCTAAACGACTTAATCCTTTTACCCAATATGACCATTCTTTTACAGAGGAGCTCTTATCTAATGGGGTGGTCTTTTCAATTTTTACAGCCTGGAGGTATAGCTTTTTTCCTTCACAAGTGAAAGTTATATACACAATTTTGGCAGAACAGTTTGATTTTTCTCCATTGACAGATTCGATCCAGTTAACCGGATTGCTGTCTTTGGGTAGGACGAACATTGTTATCCTATCTGATGCACGACGAGTTCCCATCATGTTTTGAATAACTTGCTGAGTGCTAACTATCGCTCGTCTATCTTCATCCATTGATAATTTATATGCCTCTTCTGACATTTTCCTTTTTGAATAGCCGTTCCGCTTTTCTATAGCTTTGGTAAGGATGTTTCCATTAGACAAGCTATAGGTAGACAAGCTATAGGTCGTCATCAAATTGGGATTCTCTGAATTTGGTGACATTAGGTAGGAAAATTTGGCGAAAGGATAAAAATAGTCCAGCAACTCTGATTCTACAGATTGCGCAGACACTCTAATGACTGCGAGCAAGGCTATTACAAACATTAGAATCTTTGTGAATGGGATGACATGTTTCATAGAAGTAATTGTAATGTTAATTATATAGTTGTATCTTATCTCACAACCCACGTCGTACAGTTAAGGATTCCTCCTGTTAGGGCAATCTCGTTGTAATCAATTGTTTCTATGATTTTATCAGGAAAAACTTCTTTGAGTTTGGCGTAGGCTTCGGCATCTCTATTGCCGGGAACTCCAAACACGGGCATCACAATCAGATTACCCACCTCAAGATAATTAAGATAAATCCCGATGGCATGGTCGTTGTTCCCTTTTATTTTATGTTCAAACCAAGGGAAATTGATGTATTTGAGGTTGACCTTGTCAAGAGCTTTAATAATTGCATCTTTCATGTACTTGAAATCCTGGTCAAGATTATTGACAAGGACTGTGTTGCAGTCAACAAACCGCATCATACCATCTGCATGACCGGTGAAATCATATTCAGGTCTATATGCCGGAATAATGATAATCTCGCATTCGAGAAGTTTGGCAAGTTCAGTTAAGAGAGTCTCTTTTATCCAATTAGGGTTTTCTGAGAAAATGCGGTCTGTAATTATGGCTTTATTACCACACATGACAACATTCCCTCCATCAAGATTGATATCGGAGAATGTTGGATTGATGTCATTGACTTTATCAACATATTTAACATCTGACCGTGATTCAGAATCTCTTGAATCTCTCAGATACGAAGGGTCATACCTGAATTGGATTAGCTTGCCGCTCGGAGTCTGAACAGGCATGTAATCACGGCACCAGATATCTTTTGTGCCCTTAAGGAAAGCAAACGGAACGTTGTGGCGATTCAAAATATCTGTCAGACGCTTACATGTTTCCGGATAGCGGGTAGCCAAAAGTTCTGAGAGATATACTATTTGCGTACCATTCTTTATGTTGGAAGAAGCCTTTGGCAGCTCCGGCTTTTGGGTAATCGGCGAATTATATTGAGACGCAGCATTAAGATGGCGCGCAGCCCACTCATTCCTGAACTTACACTCGTCATACCCCAAAAGCATTTTGCATATTTCGGGGGTTGGTTCAATTTGGTTTTCGTTGCACAAATCGTAAAAGATTGCCAGTTTGGAACGTCCATTGGAATTAAAGCCATTTATGTATGCCGCTGAAATGTGATGTGCCGACAGTATTAATCGTTTATCTATGATTGATAGAATTTTATGCTGACGATTAATTGAGGTGTTCTTGTCGGCTAATTCAGACATTAATGCCGTGAGCGGTTTCTGCTTTATCCACTTATATCCACCCCATATAGCGCCACCTATTGCAAGGAGGCTGGCCAGTATGCTTAAAGTTGACTCAACATTCATGAATTTGTAAATTATTTGTTTTTAACCCAGACTCCTTTTGCAAATCCAAAGCCTACAATACTGTCATTACTCACCACCTCAAGTAACAAGTCGGATTGATCAGTACGAAGACGCACAAATTCCTCATCCCGCTCGTAACTCGTTGCGAAAGAACCCAATATCGTGTTGAGTATGACAGTTGATTTCCCTTTGAATTCAAGAACAGGATAGAGCCCATTGTCCTTTGAAGTCCATGTCCCGGCAAGCGGGATTTGTGATTTTGGCACTTCAACAGGAACCACTGTATCTACATCATCCGTATGACAATCATTATCCGTTGCGTTGTCTGCAGCACATGAGGACATCATCGCTGCGGCTGTTAAAGAAAAGAGGAACTTGTATTTCATTACTATTATGGTATGCGTTCTGTCGGCCCAGAGAACTAAAACAGAAAAAGAAAACGTGAGCCAACCATGCTACATCGTGATTTGAAGGTCGTAGGAAACCATATGGACGGATGTAACAATAGCAGCCCACGCTATACGCGTGAGAACCACTATGCCAATCTTCGTCCGATTTTTAGAATTTCCTACGTTCTCAAATCACAAGATAAAGCATAACGCTTCTTATGTTTACCAATATGTCGTGAACGTGGCAGAGTAGAGCCAGTTCAATCGCAAAATTAAGTAAAAAAAGTCAGAACCTAATGGCTATCCTGCAAACAATTTGCACAAATTCCCGCGATGTATATTGTTTTAGATTATGACGTGATAAATTTGTTGCGACGGCGCACCAAAGAGGATGAGAATGATTTAGGAAAAATAAAAAGTGGCCCACGTCGCTATTCCGAAAAAGCGGTCAAAAGTCCATTTTTTCGGAATAGCATTTGGACACATAATAGTTTGTCATTATCTTTGTATTCCGAAAAACTGGTACATGTACCATAAATCCGAAATAAGAAAAACAATGATAATAAAAAGAGAGAAATACCTTAACCAGCTTATCGCAAGCAAGCATAACGGCCTGATAAAGATAGTAACAGGGGTACGTCGATGTGGTAAATCATATCTTCTGTTCAACCTGTTCAAAGAGCATCTTTTGTCAAATGGGGTTACCGAGTCACATATAATCCAAGTTGACCTGGAAGATAGACGAAATAAGGCATTACGCGATCCGGATGCTCTCCTTGCCTACATTGATTCTAAAATCAAAGACAGTGACATGCATTATATTCTTCTGGATGAAGTGCAACATGTGCCAGAATTCGAGGATGTATTAAATAGTTATCTGAAAATTGAGAATGCTGATGTTTATGTGACGGGGAGTAACTCAAAGTTCCTTTCCTCCGATATAATTACAGAGTTTCGGGGGCGTGGCACTCAAATTCACGTTTATCCTCTTTCATTTGCTGAATTTATGACGGTTGATGACCGCCATCCTCTTGATGCATGGCCAGACTATTATACTTATGGTGGACTTCCGCGTATATTAACTCTTTCAGATGAAGAGGCAAAAGAGAACTACCTTAAAGAACTATATACCAAAGTATATATTACCGATATAAAAGAACGCCATTCGGTTCGGTCGGATGCAGAGCTTAAGGAATTGATGGAGATACTTGCATCTTCAATAGGTTCTCCGACCAATCCATCCAAATTGGAAAGGACTTTCAAAAGTATAAAGAATGTAACCCTGTCCGACAAGACCATAGACGCATACCTTTCATATTTTGCAGATGCGTTCCTCACAGAAAAAGCGATACGATACGATATCAAAGGGAAGAAGTATATCAACACTCTTTCCAAGCATTATTTTACGGATATGGGAGTAAGAAATGCCATATTGGGATTCCGTCAGACGGAAGAAAACCACATCATGGAAAATGTTATCTACAACGAATTACGGATGAGAGGGTATTCTGTGGATGTCGGAGTTGTGGAAACACGCCCCGTTGGAGAAGATGGCAAACGTATAAGAAAACAATATGAGGTTGATTTTGTAGTAAATCGAGGTAGTCAGCGCTATTATATCCAATCTGCATTCATAATGCCTACCGATGCCAAAGAGCGCCAGGAATCGGCATCCCTGCTCAATATCGATGACTCCTTCAAAAAAATAATCGTGGTTAAAGATCACATAAAACCTAAGCGTAACGAGTCGGGAATCGTAACCATCGGCTTGATTGATTTCCTTCTGAAACCTGAGCTTCTGCACTGGTAAACAGCCCGGGCTCTACGATAAGAAAAGTGATAAATTTGTTGCGCCGGCGCTCCAAAAGGATGCGGATGGCGCCGGGATGTTTTCAATGGCCGTGCATGGCAACATAGTCCTCCCGGGTCATTTTGTGGAAATGCTCCGTGCGTGTGTCTCCAAGCGGCGACAGGATGCCGTGGTTGGTATGGTGAAACCTGAAGCCACATTTTTCACAGACCCGTTTCGATTTGTTGTTCCCTTCATAATATCCGCACCACACGGCATCAAGTGCCAGATTATTGAAACACCGTGCCAGCAACGCCTCAACCGCTTCCGGAATCAGACCTTGCCCCCAGTAGGGCTTCCCGATCCAGTAGCCGACCTCGGCTTCTCCTTGCTTCATATCGGCGGAATGGAGGCCGTCGGAGACCATGATCCCGCAACTGCCCACAGGCGAGCCTGTGTCCTTCAGGACAACGGCATAGACCTCCGGAGCGGCAAATACCGTCCGGATAATTTCAAGACTGTCGGCCACCGACGCATGGGGAGCCCATCCCGCAACAGGACCGACATCCGGATCGCTCGCATATCGATACAGAATCTCAGCCTCCGATTCTTGCCAGGGGCGCAAAATCAATCTTTCCGTCTCAATCATGCCAGCAGTTGCTTCATGTTGTCGTCGCAACACATTGTCGGAGTGAATTCCACAATCTGATAGTGGGCGATGCCGTTGATGTGGAAGGGATCCTGCGCAATGATGGCATCCACTGTCACGCGGCTTTCAACGTTCATCATGATCACACCCCCGACGCGTGGAGTCTGCGGACCCGACGCAATGAAATCGCCGGCAGCATAATGCTCCGCGAGATATTCTCGGTGTGCGGCAAGGAAGCGGTCAACCTCGCCCAACGGTTTCTTATATGTTAAAATTGCGATAAACATGGTTCTTATTTCCGTTTAATTGTCTGACATTTACGTTTAGTCATTTCCTCGGCGAAAGCCTGCTCGCCATGCTCGCGGATGTAGCTGATGCAAGCCGGCCGGTCAGACCTGAAAATAAAGGCAAATATCTTACCTATGAGATTGGAATATATCTTGCACGCCCCTACTTTCTTGGGGCATTCGGCGCAAGAATGGTAACCCTTACCCTTGACGCAGGACCTTATTTTGCACCATATAGCCTTCTCGTTCTCATGACAACCAGGGCATTTGTCCGACAGATATTTTCGACAAGCCCCGCAATAAAGTCCGCACGCCGCTGTGACTAAGGGAACTTGTTGACAACGTGCGAAACGAACTTTCAGGTAAGGGTCCCACCTTCCGGTAAGTTATTGCTTTCGTTCTGACCATCACCTAATTTTGTGATGCAAAATTAACAAAAATATAGTAATATGATCTATCCTCAACTACATTTCTCCGGGCAAGTGTGGCGACCTCCCTACGAAGCCAACTCTCAACTCCTGCAACTTACATCCGGGTGCACTTGGCACAGGTGCAAGTTTTGCAGCCTTTACCATGGCACACCGTTCCGCATGTCGCCGTTATCGGAGGTGGAGGAAGACCTGAAGGTTATCCGCCAGTGGCAACCGCGTGCCAGGCGTGGAATCCGCTACAACGTGTTTTATCTAAACGGACTCGGAGGCAAAGGCGCCGGCGAGGCAAGCGCGATAGCCACAGCCGACGTTCTAAACCGGTTGCATCCCTGCATCATAAATATCGTTTCACTGACGATTTTTCCCGAATCCCGATTATATCAGGAGGTATTGGACGGCACATACATAGAGGAACCGGAGATTGAGCGCCTGGTTGAGATGCGCACACTTATCGACCGACTGAACATCCGCGTAAACCTGCTCGGACACCACGTTTCCAACACGATACCAGTCACGGGAGCATTGCCGGATGACAAAACCGCAATACTCCGTGAGTTAGACACAGCGATAACCCGGTTTCCGGAAAAGGAACTGAAAGCCTATCGAACCAGCATCTGCCATCTGTGAAGATTTCAGTCCTGCCTTAAGCCTGCTCATTTTGGGCAGTCCTTCTTTTCTTTCACCCATTCGGGAAATCACCAGTCGAATAATTATTAACCCGAATTTCTGATTTGAGCGTGTTGCCTTTTTCGCAATCAATCCCAATAAATAAGCAAATAGCCAAAGCGTATTAACTCAATTTAACAAAGTGTATTCAGTCAAAATCACAAATCAAAATTTATCAAAATCATAAAATAAGTTGGTCAACTCGGATAAAATCACTACTTTCGCAGTCAGTGATGAAAGAGATGAACTACCTGAGAAGAATTGCCGACAAGACTCTTGATCTGAGGCTTGAAGCTTTCGGCGCGGTACAGATTGCCGGACCTAAGTGGTGTGGCAAGACTACTACGGCTGAACGTCGGGCGGCAAGCGTCATAAAAATGCAGGATCCGGACCGTCGGGAAGGCTATCTTGCTACTGCACGTACAAAGCCGTCGCTACTGCTTAAAGGCGACACACCCCGCCTCATTGATGAATGGCAGGTTGCTCCGGTTATATGGGATGCAGTGCGTCATGCTGTAGATGAACGTAGAGAGAAAGGACAGTTTATTCTGACCGGCTCTACCGTAATTGACGATGATGAGATAATGCATACCGGAACCGGTCGCATTACCAAAATGGCAATGTACCCGATGAGTCTGTTTGAATCTCTTGAATCGAATGGTTCTATTTCATTGCGCCGTCTATTTGACGAGCCTGATTATGATATTGACGGCGAAATGTCGCAACTCTCTATTGAGCAACTGATATTTGCCGCATGCCGTGGTGGATGGCCAGCCTCGCTTGATGAAATGAGCGCAAAGGCAAAACTGCTCATAGCAAAGGATTATGTTGATGAAATCTGCGATAAGGACATTTCAAGAGTGGACAAGACCCGTAGAAATCCAACATTGGCTCGACTGATTCTTCGTTCTTATGCTCGGAATATCTGTACTTTGGCGAAGAAAACTTCAATGGTTGCAGATGTTGCGGAGGAGATGGAAGGAACATCTATGCCGACGTTTGACGATTATGTTGGCGCGTTGGAAAAACTGTTTGTCATAGACGACATAGAGGCATGGTCGCCGGCCATTCGTTCAAAGACGGTAATACGCACAGGAAAGAAGCGTTGTTTTGTGGACCCCTCTATCGCCGTTGCTTCTTTGGGAGCATCTCCCGAGAGTCTTGAACTTGACCTTAATACATTCGGATTCATTTTTGAATGTCTCTGCTTCCGGGACCTGCGGGTCTATTCGCAAGCATTGGGTGGACGGTTGTCATATTATCATGATCGCCTTGGTTTAGAAGCTGACGCTGTTTTACACCTTGATGACGGACGATACGCACTTATCGAATGTAAACTCGGCAGTCGAGAGATTGAGGATGGGGCAAAGCACCTCCTTGAAATCAAACGCCTTGTAGCAGAGAAGAACAAAACAGAAAAGCAAATCAGACTTCGCGAACCGGATTTAATGATTGTCCTCACAGGCGGAGAAATGGCATACACCCGCGAGGACGGAGTAAAGGTAATCCCAATCGGCTGTCTGAGAGATTAGGCATCACCTTTGACCCGGTTAATCCTCGTCAAGTTGAATGTTATGAAATCCATAAGGCGTGTGAATGCATAAAAGTACCGCAATATTCCGTGAGTTAGACACAGCGATAGCCCGGTTTCCGGAAAAGAAACTGAAAGCCTATCGCAACAGCATCCTCCATCTGTAACAGCTTCTGCCGCTCCTCTCTGTCATCACAGAATCAGTTCATAATCAACCACATCCAGCCACCGCCCGAACTTCATTCCCACTTTCTCGAAATGTGACACCTGTCTGAACCCCAGCTTCTCATGCAGTGCGTTGCTTGCGGCATTCCCATCTGTGATGCAGGCAACCAACGCCTTTAGCCCTATGGCCCGGCAATCGGCAACGAGATGCGACATAAGAGCCATCCCGATGCCCCGGCCAACAGCACAAGGCGACAGGTAGACGGTGGTCTCGGCCGTATAGCGGTAGGCCGAACGCCCTTTCCATGCGTGAGCATAGCAATAGCCCAGCACCTCGCCGTCCTCTTCCCACACTAAATAGGGGAAACGTGATGAGATTCCAGCTATCCGCGAAACCATCTCATCGACCGGTACCGGCTCTTCCTCGAAGGTGATATCAGTGCCTGTCACATATCCGTTATAAATCGACGCAATGGCTTCCGCGTCGGAGATTTCCGCTTTCCTTATCATATTCAATCAACTGCACATCAAGAAGTAAGCATAATACCGCTCCACAGGGAGCTTTCCGTGTCATTCCCAAGGCCAAAGAACAAAAAAGAGAGCCACATTTCTGTAACTCTCTGATTTTCAGTGGTGCCACCAGGAATCGAACCGGGGACACAAGGATTTTCAGTCCTTTGCTCTACCAACTGAGCTATGGCACCATTTTTGTTTCAAACCGAAACCTATCGAAGATGTTTTCCGGTTTCAGCGTTGCAAAGGTAGGAACTTTTTTCGACATCACCAAACTTTTCTGCATTTTTCAGCAATTTTCAGCTTTGCAGGCCCGAATGCAGGCGTGGGGAGGCCGCGGAATCAGTATTCTGAGAAGAGGGTGGGCTTGATGACGATACCGATGCGGAGCTGCTGGTGGTATTCCTTGTAGGCCAGCAAACCTTCACCGTAGCCGCTGTAGAACTGTGCGAACAGATACTGGTTGCTTTTTGTGGAGAAGCGGTAGGCGGCCTCAAGAATCACGTTGTAGTTGAGATTCCAGCCCTGCCGTTTCACCAGTGTGATGGATGTAGCGAATTTGCGGTTGACTGAATGCACCTGCCAGCCGAACTGATAGATGCCGCAATATTTGAGGATATCCTTGTTGTTCACACCGTCGATAATGGGGATCCAGTATTTGCCGAACACCACAAACTGGGGGTCGACCATGATGCTGCCGCCGAAACTGATTTTGTTCCACGAGCGCGATTCGTCGCCGTCACGGCCGTTGCTTTCATGCTCAATCTGCAGCGACAGACTACCCACGAAACGGTTCTTGACAAACAGGGGTTTGTTAAGACCGATACCCGGATTGAAATTGAGGTCGGTCATAGGCATGGAGTTCTGCAGCACGTTCCAGAACACTTTCTGTGTGTAATACAGATAGAGATAAGTGCCCCACGGGAGGGTGCTTTTCGTGAGTTTCTGGGCTATGGAAATCTGGAACTTGATGTTGGTGTTGTCTTTGGTAGGTTTATTGCCAATAGGGGGGCCGAATATGAAATAGTTATCCTTATAAAGGCCGAAATAATAGTGCGTGTCGGCAAATGCCCGGCGCAGCGAGTCGACGTTTATCTTGTCGTCGGGCATCGTAACAATCTGGGCACTCGCAGGGATGGCACACCACAATGTTGCCAGCACCAGCAGTATGGCTATCAGTCTTCCTCTCATAAACAGCTGCAAAGTTATGCATAAAGCGGTTGAAACGCAAAATGGAACGGAGTTCAAAACTTTTACCTATGTTCGGCAAAATTGGCAAAAATAGCCTATAGCCCCGTGACAACAGCTCTATTAGCCTAACCACTGGCAAATACACATTGTTCACTGCAGGCAGGATCCGAAAAACTGAGGCGTACACACCGTTTTGTCTGCTGATTTTCGGCGAAATTTGCGGGAAACCACTATCTTTGTCCTTACAGTGCGCTTCCGCTGTAAAAGTCTTACTTCACCTTACCGCAATGACCAAGATTATCAAGCATATTTTCCATGCTGTATTTGCTATTCTTCTCGCCCTGGCGGGCGTATTCCTCACTTCGTGCGGCAGCGACGGTTCATTCCGCATAAACGGAGAAATCGAGGGATACGGCACAGGCAACCTGCGCGTGGTCTACATGTACAAAGGCACGTTGCAGAACGTGACCGCCACAGCCATCGACGGCAAATTCTCGATGTCCGGCCGCGCCACCGAACCGGTGCTGGCACGCCTGTACACCGGCAACGGACGATTCGTCGGGGCACTCATCGCCGACGAAGGGGAGACGATCGACGCCCGGTTCAACCTGGCGCAACCTTCGGCCGTGAGCTACGACGGCAACAAGGATTCCGAACGTCTGGCCACGTTCCTCCATGACAATGCCGAAGCTTTGGACAACGGCAACCACACAGCCCTCAATCAGGCCATCGCCGAATATGTGCGCGCCAACGGCGGCCAGTACACGTCGGGTGCACTGATGGCGACCTATTTCCACACCCCGGGCCACGAAGCCGAGGCGATGGAACTCATTGCCCTGCTGTCCGACGATGTCAACGCCGCCACCTCCCTGCGCGGCCTGGCCGACATGCTGCTGCCGCTCACCCATCCAGTAGATTCCACAACAATGTCGCGTTTCCAGGTGTTCATCACAGCCGATTCCGCACTGACAGTCGACCCTGCCAAAACCCCGCTGAGTCTGGTAATGATTACCAAAGCCGATACACGCCGCTCCGACTCAGTCTCCGCCACTCTCGGGCGCCTCTCCTCCATAGCAAAAAATGGCAAACTTCAGGTTATCGACATCTCGGCCGACGCCGACACAGCGGCATGGCGCACATCATTGCGCGACATGGAAAAAGCCGACTCGGCCGGATACAGGAAACAGCGGTTCGTGAAACGCGGATGGGCGCCGGCTCCTTACTCCATCTACGGCCTTGAGGAAGTGCCTGTAGCAGCTACCCCTTGGTTTGTGGTGGCCGATTCGGCCGGCCACGTGCTCTATCGGGGCGCCGCCCTCTCGAAGGCTGCCGACGCCGCAACACTCAAATAAGCCATCATTTTACTACCATTTAAAACACCCACCGCCATGCTCGTAAAAGCCATCGGCGCCGCCCTGCAGGGTATCGACGCCATCCCCGTAACCATCGAAGTGCTCACCGAGCCCGGCATCCAGTTCGTAATGGTAGGGCTCCCCGACACGGCCGTCAAGGAAAGTGCCGAGCGCGTGGCATCCGCCATCCAGCAGGCCGGCTTCGAGTTTCCCAGACGGAAAGTAGTGGTGAACATGGCTCCCGGCGATGTGCGCAAGGAGGGTGCGGCCTACGACCTCCCCATCGCCCTGGGCATTCTGGCCGCCTCCGAGCAGATAAACGCCGCCCTCCTGTCAGATTTCCTCATAATGGGAGAACTGAGCCTCGACGGCACCCTGCTCCCCGTCAAAGGCGTTCTCCCGATGGCCATAATGGCCCGGGGGAGGAAGTTGCGCGGCATGATTGTGCCGCGCGCAAACGCCACTGAGGCCGCCGTGGTCAACAACCTCGAGGTCTACGGAATGAACAATCTGGCCGAAGTGATTGACTTCCTGCAAGGCAACGCCACCTTCAGCCCTACCGAGGTGAACACCCGCGAGGAATTCAGCCGCGCATACCAGACGTTCGATTGCGATTTTTCCGATGTCAAGGGACAGGAGACCGTAAAACGCGCCTTCGAAGTGGCCTGCGCCGGAGGGCACAACATCCTGCTCGTAGGCCCTCCCGGATCAGGCAAATCCATGATGGCCAAACGCCTCCCCTCCATCCTGCCGCCACTGACACTGGCCGAAGCCCTTGAAACCACCAAAATCCATTCGGTGGCCGGACGCCTCAAAGGCGGCTCCATGCTCATGACCACACGCCCGTTCCGCTCACCTCATCACACCATTTCTCCGGTAGCGCTCGTGGGCGGAGGCACCAATCCCGTTCCGGGCGAAATATCCCTCGCCCACAACGGAGTGCTGTTCCTTGACGAGTTTCCGGAATTTTCCCGATCCGTGCTCGAAGTGCTTCGGCAACCGCTGGAGGACCGCCACATAAACATCTCGCGTGCCAAATATGCCATCGACTATCCCGCCGGATTCATGCTTGTGGCCTCGATGAATCCCTGCCCGTGCGGCTTCTATAACCACCCGACAAAGGAATGCACCTGCACACAGACCCAAGTGCAACGCTATGCCGGACGCATCTCCGGGCCCCTGCTCGACCGCATTGACCTACAGGTTGAAATCCTGCCCGTGCCGTTTGCCGAACTACAGGCCATGCAACCGGGCGAGACCTCGGCCGACATACGCCGGCGCGTGGTCCGTGCACGGAAAATACAGGCCGAACGTTTTGCCTCCGAGCCCGACACCCATTGCAACGCACAGATGAACACCCGTCAGCTCAACCGCTGGGCCACCCCCACCCCCGAAGCGATGAAAATCCTGGAACAAGCCATGCTCCGGTTCGACATGAGCGCACGCGCCTACAGCCGCATCCTCAAGGTGGCACGCACCATAGCCGACCTTGACGAGACCGCCAATCCCCAGGCCGATCCCGCCTTTCCCATCTCACCCCTCCACATGCACGAAGCCGTCAGCTACCGCAACCTCGACCGCGCCACCTGGGGCCTCAAAGGCTGATGGCCGAAGGAGCCTCATGCTCCGATGGCGGCCTTTGATGACACGCCTTTAGCCGACGGCAAGCCGCCTGCACCATGCACAAAAGCTTTGCACCCTCAACACTCCTTCATCCCTGCCTCCCTCTCAGCCCCCAGCGGCCGCCAATTCCCCTGCCCCCTCTCAGCTCCCCCTCTCGTGTTTTAATTTGTTTTCGTGCCAACGGCTTGCCGTTGTAAAGTCATAATTTCACGCACAATGCCACGCTCCTATACCCACGATTACCATTCACGGTGCATTTATCACATCACCTTGAAGAAAGCACCGGGCGCCCTCCGTTTCGGCGAGCTATGCGGCGAGCTTCCAAATGCCGGCATTGCACGTAGCCAATTAGGCTCGATAATTGAGAAACATCTCAGACAGCTTTCTCTTATTGATCCGGCCATCCGCCTCCTCCAGTATTGCATAATGCCCGACCATGTGCATCTTCTCGTATTCATTACCACACCCACCTCCCTGCATCTGGGCAATTACATCGGAAAACTGAAGGTCCTGATTTATCAGGATTACCGCTCATTAACCGGAACAGGCCAGACAATCTTTGACAACGATTTCTATGACTGCATTCTCCACCCCGGACGCTCCCTCGACACAATCTACAGATATATCCGCGACAACCCGCGGCGACTGGCCATAAGGAGAGCGCACCCCGATTATTTCAGGAGAATGAATGCACTAAGTATTGGCGGCAACACTTACCGTGCCTACGGGAATGTCCAGTTGCTTGAACATCCCTTTAAGGAGCAAGTTATCGTGCACCGCGCAGACTCGCCGGTTGTGCGGAAACAGAATCGGGATTTATGGCTGTACACGGCCGCTAATGGCGGCATACTGGTGTCTCCGTTCATATCACCGGCCGAAAAGGAGATCAGAACGGCTGCCGAAGCGGCAGGAGGGCGCATTATTCTTATCACCAGTGAGCCTATGGGCGAACGTTATAAACCCTCAGGACACGATTTTGATATGTGCGAGGCAGGCCGGATGCTGATAATCTCTGCCGGCATCAGCGGCGAACTATCACGCCAAAGCTGCATGGCCATGAACGTCATGGCCAGAACGCTTGCCGATAACCCACACACCACTCTCACCGATAAATTACACTAAAACCAATTCAATAAAACTCATATGGAAATATCAATAAACGATTTTGACTGGGCGGAGGCGATGAACTGCGCCGTAACCGTATGCGACGCCGAAGGCACAATCCTCTACATGAACAGCAAATCGCGCGAAACTTTCGCCAGCCACGGCGACCTGATAGGCAAAAACCTTTTTGAATGCCACTCAGAGCCTTCCCAGGCAAAGATAAGGCATATGCTTGCCACTGGCGAAAGCAACGCCTACACAATCGAGAAAAACGGCCTTCATAAGGTCATTTACCAGACCCCTTGGCGAAAGGACGGCAAAATTGCCGGCATGGTGGAAATCTCCATGATTGTTCCCCCCGAAATGCCCCACTACATCCGCTGATTATTGCCTGAGGATACGGTTGAGGAGGAACCAGCCGGCGAAGATCTGGAGGAGCATGCCGGGGAGGCCGATGCGGAAGTCCTGCATGGCGGCGGACAGGGAGCCGCACATGGCCCACTCGCCCAGAGTTCCGATAATCTGGTAACCGGCAACCACTGCAGCCAGCAATGCGAGCGATGCATGGCGGAAACGTGCGGCAGCGAAACCTGCAAGCACGGCAAGCACGCTGGATTTGAGCGTGATGGCCGGCAGAGCGGCAGCCACAGGCATGCCGAACAACAGCGAATTGACCAGCGGGGAGGCAAGGGCTGTAAGAAGGCCCACTTTCCAACCGTACTTATATGCACCTACCAGAGTGAAGAAATAGATGGGGAGCCATGTGGCACCGCCCTGCGGCACCATGTGGCACAACTGAGGCAAAACGATATTGGCGGCAATGAACGCAATTGCCATGATGTAGGTACGGACATTGCCGAATCCCAACGAATAGAGTCTGATCTGTGCGGTCTGCATATTGTCTTCTTTCTTTAATTAGCTGTTTGATTTATAAATTATAACTTGTCACAATCTTAGCGATAATCATTTTATTGCCGGCTCCGCAGGGAGTGCCGGCTGTTGACGCGAAAGGAATCCGCGTATCAGGGGGAGACATTCGGAAGGCGTAGTGCATGGGAGGCATAGCGTCTCTACCGGGCAAAGCCCCGTGCCGGCACGGTTGATGATGCCCGGCACAAGATGGTCGTACACCACATCCTCTACTCCCGAGGCCGAGAACAGCTCCAGTGCCTGACGGCTGAGCACATCGGTATATACCCGCTCCACACCGCCCAGACACATCAGGGCCGCCGCACCTTTGCCTATGACCTTGTCGGCCACATTCGCCCCCTTCAGCAATTCGGGCTGCAAGTGCAGAAGGGCGTAAAGATCGGCCACTCCCCTGCTGTCGAAAACATGCACAGTGCCTCTGGCATCCTCCACCACAAGTGAATGATTCCCGAAATGAAGTATGTCGGCAAGCCGGTCGAGTGTCTGCATGTCTGTTTTTTAGAATTCCTTGCGTTGCTTCAGATCCTCCACATAGCGGTCGATGCGGTGAAGTTCACCGGGGATGTCGATCTGCTGGGGACAATGGGGCGCACACTGGCCGCAACCGATGCAGTGGGAAGCCTGACGCAAACGTGGCACAGCGCGGTCGTAGCCCACAAGAAACGCCTTGCGCGCACGGGCGTAGTCCGGACTTTGCGACGAGGCCGCCACATTCCCCTGATTCACGCACTTGTTGTAATGCAGTAGGTTGGCCGGGATGTCGATGCCGTAGGGACACGGCATACAGTATTTGCAGTCGTTGCAGGGGATGGTGGGATAGCGCATCATTATGTCGGCCGTTTCATAGAGGAAATCCATTTCCTCGTCGGTCAGAGGCTTCAACGGGCAATATGTGCGCAGATTGTCGCGCAGATGCTCCATGTAGGTCATGCCGCTGAGCACTGTGAGCACTCCGGGATGGGTGCCCGCAAAACGGAACGCCCACGAAGCCACACTCTGCTCCGGCTCACGCTGCTTGAGACGCGCCACCACATGATCGGGCACATTCGACAGACGTCCGCCCAGCAGCGGCTCCATAATCACCGCAGGGATGCCGCGCGACGCCAGTTCGCCATACAGGTATTCCGCATTGGTGTTGCGCTCGTTTATCTCCTTGGCGTGCTTCCAGTCGAGATAATTGAGCTGAATCTGCACAAAATCCCATTTGTATTTGTCGTGCTGCGACAGCAGATAGTCGAACACCTTGATGTCTCCGTGATACGAGAACCCGAGATTACGTATGCGCCCCGCCTCGCGCTCCTCAATCAGGAAATCGAGGATGCCGTTGTCGATATATCGCGAGTTGAACTCCGTCATACCGTCGCCCATGCCGATGGCATGCAGCAGCATGTAGTCGATGTAGTCCACCTGCAGCTCGCGCAGCGAATTGCGGTACATGGCAATCGAAGCCTCGCGGCTCCAGGTCGACGGCGCGAAATTCGACATCTTTGTGGCCACATAGAACTTGTCGCGCGGATGGCGCTTGAGCGCAATTCCGGTGGCATGTTCCGACATGCCGCGGCAATAGGCAGGCGACGTATCGAAATAATTCACACCGTGGGCTATGGCGTAATCCACAAGCTCGTTTATGGCGTCCTGGTCAAGAGCCCCGGGTTCGCCCTCTTTCTCGTCGAGCTGCGGCCAGCGCATGCAACCGTAGCCGAGCACCGACACCTTGTCGCCGGTTTTCGGATTGGTGCGGTATGTCATGCTGTCGGTGGGAATCTCGCCGTTCGAGGTCCGGTTGCCGGTGACGGCGTTGTTGCGGGAGTCGCATCCTGCCAGGGCAGCCGTGGTGACTGCAGCCCCCGCTCCCATGAGCTTCAGGAAACTGCGCCTGTTCATATCTGTATTGTCTACTTTCATAAGCAGCGATTGTTCTGAATGGTAATGAGTGTGTGTGATTTCCGGCATATGTGAAATGCCGCTGCGGCATCAGATGATGCGGTGGCGTTCGTTCCCCTCCACGTAGATTGCGCTGAAGGGGCGTGCAGGGCAAAGATTCTCACACGCACCGCAACCTATGCAGCGCTCCACGTTCACGGCAGGAATCTTGAGCGAGGAGGCATCCGCAGCATCCATCGGCACCATCGTTATGGCTCCCGCCGGGCAATGCCGCGCGCAGTTGCCGCATTCCACACCGTCAGTCACTGGGATACAATTAGCCTTCACCCACACTGCATGACCGATCTGTATGGACGATTTCTCCTCCTTGGTGATGCGCACGATGGCTCCGGCCGGACACACCTCCGAGCAGCGGGTGCATTCCGGACGGCAATATCCACGCTCGTAGGACGATTCGGGCTGCATAAGTGTCTTGAGGTCGGTCGACGGGCGCAGCACCCCATTAGGGCACTCCGACACGCACAGCTGGCATGCGGTGCAGTGCTGGCTGAAATGCCGCAGACTTTTGGCTCCCGGAGGCACGATGCGTGTGGCACGTTCAGGCACTTTCTTGTCCTCAATCACGGCCAGACCGCCGTCCACAATCTTTTCCTGCGCCTTCACAGCTGCGGCAGCAGTGGCCACGGCAGCAGTTGTCAGGAATGTGCGGCGTGCGGCATCAACCGGAGCGGCCGGTTCCTTTCGGACGCTCTTATGGCGGTATGTGTAGCTTATGGCATGCTGATGACACTTGTCTATGCAGTCCATGCACGCCACGCAACGTGAATAATCGATAGAATGCGCCTTGCTGTCAATACAGGCCGCCTTGCAGTTGCGGGCACACAATCCGCAGCCGTTGCATTTCGAAGTGTCGATCACAGGGCGGAACAGCGAGAAGCGGGAAAGAAAACCGAGCACGGTGCCAACGGGGCAGATTGTGTTGCAGTAAGTGCGGCCGTTGCGCCATGCCAGCACACCGAGCACAATCAGAGTCACGGCGCCCACGGCCAGCGTAACCCATCCGCGCAACCACACATCCACAGTGTAGAACTCATAGCTGCCGCGGCTTTCGGCCCACATGGCAAGCAGATTGTTGCACCACGCCCACACCGGAGCGAAAAAGCTCTGGGCGATGCGGCCATATGCACTATAAGGGGCGAGCAACGCCACGATGGCGGCTGCTCCGGCCAACAACGCTGCTACCATCACGACAAGCATGGTGACACGCAGCCACGTAATGGCTTTGGAATACTTGTAACGGTTTTTGCGGGCTTTTTTGCCGAACCAGCCGAACACGTCCTGCATCACGCCCAACGGGCAGATCACAGAACAATACACGCGGCCCAACAGCAGGGTGAGCACCACAAGCCCCACCACCACAGCCACATTCAGCGCGAGCAACGCCGGCAGGAACTGGATTTTGGCCATCCAGCCGAACCACGCCTGCAGAGTGCCTGTAAAGTCCAGGAACAGCAATGTCACCAGGAGGATACCGGCCACGGCCAGTATTTGTCTGATACGTCTCAACATAGCATCAAGTCACTTTTTCTTGCAAACAAACCAAGCCGTGATCACCAATCCGGGCACAACGCATGCCCCCCTGTCTTGGCTTGACGAGCAAAGATAGTGAAATTCAGGCAAAACCAACAAAACAGAATTCCGTTTTTTCTTACCAATATTCCTGATATGAGTCCGGTTCACCGCCGGAGCTCCGGCGGAAACGTGACACAACACCCCACTTAGTGAGCTCCGGCGGTAACGGGCTCAGTGCCCCACCTCGTGACGGAGATTATAGCCGTTGCGCAGCTGTTCAAAACGCTTAGGGGTGAATTCCCGCCGCAATTCAGCAGTATCCGCCATCGGATCGTAGGAGCCAAGAATCAGTTCGGGGGTAACTGTCACTACATTTCCCATATCCACATTCCGCGAACCGTCCGGAGTGTCTGCCCCGAAGAAGCGGAGCGCAGCCGCGACAGCCATATCTGTGGCACGGCGCTTGCCTTCCAGCGAGTAGCCTGCAATGTGAGGGGTGGCAACGTCGGAACATGCCAATAAACGCCCGTCAATGGCCGGTTCCCCCTCCCAGCAGTCAATCACCATTCCGGAGATGCGCGATGCGTCAGACGCGCGCAAAATAGCCTTTGTGTCCACAATCGGCCCACGGGCTGCATTGATAATGATCGGGCGTCGCCTCAGCGAAGCGAAAAACCGGTCGTCGGCCATATGATGGGTGGCATCCTCTCCGTCGGTGGTGTGAGGCGTATGAAATGTTATCACATCCGCCTCCGAACAGATCTCGCCAAGCGTCACAAATGGTTCGTCGCCTTCGGATAGCGGCTCCATCAGGTTCCACCCCTTCTGCATCCTCGCTCTGGGCGGATCGCACGCCAGGATTTTCACACCAAGCTGGCGCCCCCAGTCGGCCACAATCGCCCCTACATGCCCCAGACCGACGATTCCCATCACCATCCCGGAAGTGTCCGGACGCAACCTGAGAACTGAGGCCCACACATATTGGGCCACCGCAGGCGCATTGCATCCGGGAGCAGATACCACACATATCCCCTTGCGACGGCAATAGTCAAGGTCGATATGGTCTGTGCCGATAGTTGCGGTGGCGACAAAACGTACATTTGAACCCTCAAGCAGCGAGGCATCGCAACGAGTGCGGGTACGCACAATCATGGCATCGGCATCGGCCACCGCAGCGGGGGTAATATCTTCCGGTGCCAGACGCACAACCTCCGCAATGCCGTCGAACTGGTCGGTAACGAACGGTATATGCGACTCAATGATGATTTTTTTCATAGAGATGTTAAGTTTGGTTCAATACACTGCCCAGACATAGAGTCCGGCATAGCAACAGATAAGGAAAAGGATAGCCAGATAGCTCCAGCGATGACGCCTGTAAGTGAAGAAATGACCCACCTGATAGGCCACGAGGCAATTGAGCAGCGGGATATAGAATGTGAAATTATTGAAGTTCAGCAGCATCACCACCATTGTGAAGATGAGTAGCAGGGTCAGATAGCCGTTGAAAGCCCGTGTTCGCGCATTGTAGCTGAGAATTTTCATCAGGTTTGCCACCAGAAACAGAATCCCCACCGCCATTGTGAATCCGACAGTGGAGAACAGCTGCGCGAATTCGTTGAAATCGATTCCATAGATGAAATCAAACGAAATGTCGGGCCAGTGCAGATCGGACAATCCGACGATGCCGAATCCGAAAAGCAGCCAGGGGGGTGTGATGACTCCGAGAAGCGCGGCAATGAACGTTTTGAGCGAAAAGACACGCATCTGTATGGTTGCGACAAGAAGAACCGGCAGATAGAACAGGTAGCCTACCTGAGTGAACGCCGCAAGGGAGAAAAGGAAGAAAATCAGGAACACATGTCGCTGGGGAGCGGGATCGCCATAGAGCGAAAACATCAGGGCGCTCACCACCATGGTGAGGAGAGCCAGCACGGAACCGCCATAAAATTGCCCCAAAACCATGGGCACCGCGGCCTGCATGACAATGAACATGGTAGCCACAAGCCACGTCAGGCTGCGGAGCACATTGAAAGCACGGTTGACATAGACAATCAGGAGCGCCACCACGGCGGTTAGCCCCACATTCACCAGGGCCGACGCCAGATGGTTGTGTATCCACAGATTCGCCGACGGCAATCCAAGCCCGGCAGCTACCGGAATCTCAGTCACCGCCCCGCGCTGCCATGCGCACACGCAACTCATCAATGCCAGCAGCCAAAGCACCAGCGTTGACGATTTAGCATGGAAAAATGCGGTTATTTGGCGGTCCTTTATCACAGACGCAGAGTGGAATTATCGTTTTTAGCGCAGCAGGTCGCGGCCTATGTCGCGGCGCATATATTTGCCGTCGAAGTTGATGGCCTTGGCCGAACGGAAACTGCGCTCAAGAGCGTCAGGAATGCTGTCGCCATACGAGCTGGCGGCAATCACGCGGCCGCCGGAGGTGAGCAGACGTCCTTCAGCATCAATGCGTGTCCCGGCATGGAACAGTATGGACTCCTCTATGGTGTCAAGCCCGGTGATCACTTTCCCTTTCTCATAGCTTCCGGGGTATCCGCCGGAAACCACCATGACCGTGACTGCAGTGCGCGGATCAATTTCCAGCGGCATGTCGCCGAGATTCCCCTCGGCAGCGGCCACAAGCAAGGGCACCAGATCGGAGGCGATACGGAGCATCACCACTTCGGTTTCCGGATCGCCCATGCGTACGTTGTATTCGATAACCATCGGTTCTCCCTCCACGTTGATCAGGCCGAGGAATATGAATCCGCGGTAATCGATGCCGCGCGAAAGCAGGCCGTTTACGGTGGGCTTCACGATGCGCTCCTCCACTTTTGCCATGAAAGCGCTGTCGGCAAACGGAACGGGGCTGACGGCTCCCATACCTCCGGTGTTGAGGCCGGTGTCGCCTTCGCCGATGCGTTTGTAGTCCTTCGCCACAGGAAGGATGCGGTAGCCGCCGTGGCCGTCGGTGAGCACGAACACTGAGCATTCGATGCCTGAAAGGAACTCCTCGATCACCACTGTGGCAGACGATGCGCCGAACATTCCGGAAAGCATCTCTTTCAGTTCGGCCTTGGCCTCCTCAAGCGAATCAAGAATCAGCACGCCCTTGCCGGCAGCCAGGCCGTCGGCCTTAAGCACATAAGGGGCTTTAAGGGTCTCGAGAAAACGGTAGCCGTCTTCCAGCGTATCGATGGTGAACGAACGGTAGCGTGCGGTGGGGATGCCGAACTCCATCATGAATTCCTTGGCGAAATCCTTGCTCCCTTCAAGCATTGCACCGGCTTTTTCCGGACCAACAACTTTCAGGGCAGGGCGGTTGGCACGGAAATAGTCCGTGATACCTGCCACCAGCGGATCCTCGTTGCCCACCACAAGCAGCTCGATGCCGTTTTCACATACAAAACGGTCGACAGCCGCGAAATCCATCGGCGACAATGCCACGTTTTCGCCGAAAGCGCCTGTGCCACCGTTGCCGGGGGCGATAAACAACCGCGAGGTGAGTTTACTCTGACTGATTTTCCAGGCGAGAGCCGCTTCGCGGCCTCCCGATCCGAGCAGGAGAATGTTCATTGTGTGATATGGTTATAACGATTATAAACTTCTGATTATAAAAATGTTAGCTTTAATCAATCCTCCTGGCCGTCGCGGTTGCGGCGTTTGCGGATTGCGGGCAATGAGGGCTGTTTGTTAGCCAACATCTTGAGGGCCTGCTCATTGCGGCGGAGTGCCAGCGGGTTTTCTGAATTGGCGGCAGGCTTGTCGGCATCGAGCGGACGCGAAGATGTGAATGTGCGGCCGGCGCCGGGACGTCCCGGTTTGAACGAGGGGCTGTAGCGTTCCTCCAGTTTGTTGCGTGGAGGGGCAGCCTTGTCGGCACGGCGCTCGCGGCGCTTGTCGGCGAAATCGCGTTCGGATGTGCGGGCATCTCGTCCACCCTGGCGGTTACGGTCACGGAAGGGTTTGCGGTCGCTGTCGCCGGGACGGTCGGAACGACGGTCATGACGGTCGGAATATTTGCCATGTTTGCGGTCGCGACGTTCCGATCTTTTCTCATCAAGTTCGCGCAGACGGCCGCCGTCGCGACGGAACGATTTGTAGTCGCCTTCGAATATGATGTATTCGCGCAGCTCGCATTCAAGCGCTCCGTTGAGAATGGGAATTTTTTCCGACGGAGCCAGGCCGATTTTGGCAATGTAGTCGTTTTTCCCGGCAATGATCCATGCATGGTAGCCTTTGAAAACATTCTTGAGTTTCGAGCCGATGAGAGCGTACAGGCCTTCCATGTCCTCGACGCTGATACGTTCGCCATAGGGGGGATTGGTGATGAGCACACCATCCTCCGGCGCTTCGGTCCATGCTGAAAGCGGTTTGGTGGCCAGGTCGATCATTCGCCCGACACCAGCACTCTTGATGTTGCGCGACGCTATCTCGACGGCCTTGGGGGAGATGTCGGCGCCATAGATTTTGAATTTGAATTCACGTTCGGCCGAATCGTCGTTGTACAGGCGGTCGAACAGCGCCTGATTGAAATCCTTCCAGTTCTCGAACGCGAAATGCTTGCGGTAGACACCGGGATTGATATTTGCTGCAATGAGGGCTGCCTCCACAAGGAATGTGCCCGAACCGCACATGGGGTCGACAAGCGGACAGTCGCCGCGCCAGCCGCTGCGGAGAATGATGCCGGCAGCCAGAACTTCATTGATGGGAGCTTCGGTCTGCGCCACTCGGTAGCCGCGTTTATGCAGTGATTCGCCCGACGAATCGAGCGACAGGGTGACATGATCGCCGGAGATGTGCACGTTGATCATCACATCGGCGTCCTGCAGACGCACGCCGGGACGTTTGTCCTCGCCGTAACGGTCCTTGAACCAGTCCACGATGGCATCCTTCACCCTGTAGGTGACGAACCGCGAATGAGTGAACTCGTCGCTGTAGGCAACGGTGTCGATGGCGAAGGTGCTTCCCACCGACATTAGCGCCCCCCAGTCGAACTCCTTTACATGCTCGTAAAGTTCGTCGGTGTTGCGCGCCGTGAATTTGTAGATGGGTTTCAGAATGCGGAGTGCCGTGCGGCAGCACAGATTGGCTTTATAAAGCATCTCCAGATCGCCTTCGAACTGCACCATGCGGCGCCCCGGCTCCACGTTGATTGCTCCGAGGCCACGGAGTTCTTCAGCCAGCACATCTTCCAGTCCCTGGAAGGTTTTCGCCACCATTTCAAATTGTTCTTTCATCGTTGCGGGAAGAATTTGTCTAACATGCACGGGCAGCCCCGCCGCTGAGGCAGAGCTTACCCGGATGCAAAGTTAGTGAAAATTTTATGATTCGGAGGGCTCAGACGGAACTTTACAGCTTTCTGAAACCTAATTTTTCGCACATGTTTTTTGAACCGCCGCCACCGAAAGCCGACGGATTCATCCTGACCCATAGCCATCGCGGCACAAGGCGCCACAACGCGACAAGGCACCGCCACCGCCAGTCGACCACATGAGCCCCGGGGCGCCACATTGCGGAGGCTATGCGGCACGCGGCATAATCCACCGGCATCATCATGGGATGTGGCGCGCCCTCCCCGACGAGCGGCGTGCTGACCCAGCCGGGCCGGATGTCGGAAACGGTTATTTTGAGCCTGCGCGCACGGGCAAGCTGCGCCACCGCCTCAAGATATATCTGCTGATAACTTTTGGATGCGCAATAGGCCGCCATCGGTCCGACACCTTTTGTTCCGGCCACAGAGGTGATGGCAGCAATGTGGCCGCCACCGGCGACTGTGAAATAACGGAACGCGGCATCGATCATACGCGTGAATCCGGCCACATTCACCTCAACGGTGGCCCCGTCGGGAGCGGCCTCCAATTCCGGATTGGAATATCCCACCCCGGCCACATGAAAGTACACATCCATGCCGCCCATCTGTCCGATAAGGCGCGAAAGGCTTTCGGGGGCATCCTCGGAGCTTATATCAATACGCTCCAGAAACACCCGCTCCGGATAACGATCGGCGAGAGTCTTAGCCGTAGCGAGATTACGGCCCGCAAGCCCAAGAGTATACCCGGCTGCAGCAAGCTTTTCAGCCACTGCCAGACCTATCCCGGAGGTAGCTCCGACGATAACGATTTTACGCCCTGCGGCATTCTTTTCGATAGTATTCATAATTTGATCCGAACCATTTTTGTTTGAATTTATGAAGGCGCCGCCCACCTCCTTGCCTGCAAAAATACGCACTCCTGTGCTAATAACAACAACGGCGCGCCGGAAATTTCCGGCGCGCCGTTGTTGTTATATCCCTCCGCCATCTTCAGTCAGCGGAACAGGAGCGGAATTCAATACTTGATCAACGAGGTGACCTCGGCATCGGCGGGGAGGTTTGCACGTCCGTTCAATGCGGTCAGCTCGATAATGAAGTTCACATAAATCTTTTTGGGGTTCATGCTTTTTACCAGATTGTAGGCTGCCGCCATCGTACCGCCGGTGGCCAGCACGTCATCATGAAGCACCACCACATCATCCTCGGTGATGGCATCACGGTGAATCTCGATGGTGTCTGTGCCATACTCTTTTTCATAAGTGGCCTGAATTGTATCGGCAGGCAGTTTGCCGGGCTTGCGCACAGGCACGAATCCGGCACCAAGCTCGAATGCGAGGATAGAGCCTCCGATAAAGCCGCGTGATTCGATGCCCACCACTTTGGTCACACCTTTATCGCGATAGGTCTGCGAAAGATCCCACCCGATGATGTGGAGAGCGCGGGGATCCTTGAACACGGTGGTGAGGTCCTTGAAGACAACACCCTTCTGAGGAAAGTCGACAACGTCGCGTACTTTCGATTTAATGTATTCCATATCGATATTGAAATATGATTTGTTTCTGTTTTTGTATGTTGTCCGGAACACCCGGCTTTCATCTTATAACATTCTGAGGTCCCGAAGGTTTTGAATGTTCCACGTGAAACATTCGACCTCATTTTCCGGCATTTCAACGACCGCACAGCAGGAGGAGGATATTGATATCTGCCGGCGATACTCCGGGAATTCTCGACGCCTGAGCAACCGTTGCTGGGCGAATCCGCTCGAGTTTCTGACGGGCCTCAGTGGAGATGGAGGTAATGGTTGAGTAATCGAACCTGTCGCCAAGCGGAATAGATTCGAGGCGCTTGATTTTGTCGGCTATCTGCTGTTCGCGCTTGATGTAGCCATCATATTTTATAAGCACCTCCGCCGCCTCCACAATCTCTTCGCGCCGGTCGTCAGGAAGAGCTTCGACGACACTCCGCAGCTGTGGAAATTCGCGTGCGAGCAAACCTATGGTTAGCTGCGGACGCAGTACAAGCGCCTTAAGCCGGCATCCCTCCTTCACGGGCTGGAGCGCCTGCTCCGTCCCGGTAACGCCGAGGGCTTCATTGATGCGGACGAACGCCTCGTTCACAGCCTGCACTTTGACGGGACACTGGGAGATGAACTCTATAAGTTCATCACGGAGGCGCTTCTTCTCAACCATCAGCTGATACCGTTCGTACGTAACCAGATTAACTGCGAAACCTCGCGGTGTGAGACGCATGTCGGCATCGTCCTGCCGCAGCAGTATCCGGTACTCGGCACGTGAAGTGAACATACGGTACGGTTCATCCACGCCTTTAGTCACAAGGTCATCGATAAGCACTCCTATATACGCCTCGTCGCGGCCAAGCTCAAAAGTATCACGTGTGGTTAATCCGGAGTTGACTGCATGTGCCGCCAAAGCGGCATTAACACCGGCAACGAGCCCCTGCCCCGCGGCCTCCTCATAACCGGTGGTGCCGTTGATCTGGCCGGCAAAAAACAGGCGTTCCACAAGCTTCGTTTCGAGCGAATGTGTAAGCTGTGTAGGGTCGAAGAAATCGTATTCTATGGCATAGCCAGGGCGGTAAATCTGCACATCGCTGAAAGCATCGATTGTCTGCAACGCCGACAGCTGCACGTCCATCGGCAGCGATGAGGAGAAACCGTTGAGATAGAATTCGTGCGTGGTCTCACCCTCAGGTTCGAGGAAAAGCTGATGCTCCGTCTTGTCGGCGAATGTCACAATCTTGGTCTCTATAGAAGGACAGTAACGTGGCCCTATGCTCTGGATCTGCCCGTTGTAAAGAGGAGAATCCGGCAGCCCGGCTCTAAGGATTTCGTGAGTGTGCTCGTTGGTGAACACTGTGTAGCACCTGCGCTGCTTCAGCTCACGCTTCACCGACGGAAGATAGGAAAATTTATGAAAATCCTCCTCAAGTTCCTGTGGCACAGTGCAATTCCATTTGACAGAACGGCCATCGATGCGCACCGGCGTACCGGTTTTCATCCTGTCGGCCTTGAATCCCAGCGATTTAAGCTGTTCGGTTATGCCGTGCGATGCCGGTTCGGCACAACGCCCCCCCTCAATCATGGTGTGGCCCACATGCATCAGGCCGTTGAGAAACGTGCCGTTGGTGAGCACCACGGAGCGGGCGGTGAACGTTGCCCCAAGTGCGGTTTTCACACCGGCAACCACCGGCTTTTCCGTCCTCTCCCCTACCCCATCGGCCTGAGAGGCATCAATATTGTCAAAAAGCAGTTCGGTCACCGAATCCTGCCACATGCTGAGATTAGGTGTATTTTCCAGAATCGAGCGCCATTCGGCCGAAAAGCGCATGCGGTCGCTCTGCGCACGCGGACTCCACATGGCAGGGCCCTTTGAGCGGTTGAGCATGCGGAACTGTATGGCCGTACGGTCAGTCACAATTCCCATCATGCCGCCTAAGGCGTCTATTTCTCTGACAATCTGCCCTTTTGCAATTCCACCGACGGCGGGATTACAACTCATCTGGGCTATCTTATTTAGATCTATGGTGATCAGCAGGGTCGAAAAGCCCATACGCGCGGCAGCCGAAGCAGCCTCGCAACCAGCATGTCCGGCACCTACAACAATCACATCATAATCGAATTTCATATACTGTTCATAGATTTGGCATCAGCCATGGTTCAACGTAGCACACCGATCAATCGCCCTCAGGGCCGACGTAGGCGGGAGGCATCGTTGCAAGCATCGCAAGCGCCTCGTTTTCATTCGCTTCCATTATCTCCCTTTCGCCGGGACCTTTGTCATTGATTCCACAAAGATGAAGCACTCCATGCACAATGACACGCAACAGCTCCTCGCGGTAAGTGGCCCCTTGCTGAACGGCATTAGTCGCCACCGTGTCAAGCGATATGAACATATCGCCACGCAGAAGCTTCCCACGGCAGTCGTCGAAGGTGATTATATCTGTAAAATAGTCGTGCTGAAGGAATTGGCGGTTGACTTCGAGGATTTTAGGGTCATTACAGAAAATATAGGATAGCGTGCCTACGATGCGTCCGTGAGCCTTGGCCACTTCTTCAATCCAAGCCTCCACTACCCCGAAATCCAGAGGCGGCATAGCCACCCCGTCGGTGAGCCATTGAAATTTTTCGTCGTGCAACATCCAGTTGTCAAACATTTTAGATTACAAACGTCGCAACTTTCCGTTGGCGGCAGCATGCACTGCACGCAAGCCGTATCAGAACGATAAAGTTACCTGCAAAGGTATGCAAAATCCGTGTATTACACAACGGCCGCACATGCTTCCGGGCGCCGCTAACACTTATTTAAACCAGCAGCCGCAAACACTTATTTGAAAAAGATGTATGCCGCGAATATCCCGGCAAGCGAACCAGCGATATCCGCCAGCAGGGCATAGCTGACGGCATAACGGGTTTTGCGCACACCCACCGAGCCAAAATAAACGGCAAGTACATAGAACATGGTGTCCGTGGAGCCCTGTATGGCAGCCGACACACGGCTCACAAAGGCATCAGGGCCATGGGTGGCCATGAGATCGACCATCATGCCGCGCGAACCGGATCCGCTCAGAGGCTTCATCAGTGCTGTGGGGAGCGCCTCCACCCATTCAGTGTCAAGCCCCAACGCAGCAACCGCCGACGATGTGTAATGTGTAAGCACATCCATCGCCCCTGACGCACGGAACATCCCGATGGCAACGAGTATGGCCACAAGATACGGGATGATGGTCACCGCAGTCTTGAACCCCTCCTTTGCACCCTCTATGAAAGCCTCGTAGGCGTTAATCCGTTTGTACAAACCTGCTCCGATGAAGAGGATTATCACCCCGAACAGCAATGCGTTGGCAATGAAGCCGGAATAAATTTCCACCCTGTGTCCGTCCATCCCTGAGAATATCCACACTACGAATGCAATCACCGCAGCCATGCCGGCGAGCCAGGTCACAAGCACAGGGTCGGTGAGGCGTATGCGCTGCTTGAGGCACAAAGCCACAATACCCACGAACGTGGAGATGAAAGTGGCCAGAAGGATGGGCAGAAAGATGTCTGTCGGGTTGGAAGCTCCCGCCTGCGCCCTGTACATCATGATGCTTATCGGAATGAAGCACAATCCGGAGGCATTGAGAATCAGGAACATTATCATGGCGTCCGTGGCTGTGTCCTTCTCCTTGTTGAGCGTCTGCAACTCCTGCATGGCCTTGAGGCCGAGCGGGGTGGCGGCATTGTCGAGCCCGAGCATATTGGCCGACACGTTCATGAAGATTGAGCCCATGGCCGGATGTCCTTTGGGCACTCCTGGAAAAAGACGGCAGAACAGCGGCGAAATCATGCGCCCGAAAAAGTTGATGACACCGGCCTTCTCCCCGATTTTCATCAGACCGAGCCAGAGCGACAGGATTCCGGTCAGTCCGAGTGAAATTTCAAATGCAGTGGCGGCGGATGTGAACGAGGCCGACATGATTGACGACCATATCTGCATGTCGCCATAAAAAACAGTCTTGAAAACTGCCACCACAAATGCGACAATAAAAAACGCGAGCCAAATATAATTCAGTGCCACGGGGTGATGCGATAAAATGATGAAATCAAAAGCCGGCCGACCAAGACAACGCTTAAATTTGCCGACCGACATACAAAAATAGCGAATTTCTTTGAATTGCCGAGTGCACGACTTATTTGCCACAAAAAACTCCGCACAGGACATTTCCACGCAACCGTCTATAATTCAACAACAAAACCCCCAAATAGCACCATTTTAACCCCCTGAGAATAAAAAATTGGCCACTTCCCGACCGGTTGACCGTAAAAATTGCACGCATTTTCGGAAAAATTTTGGCTAACTTTGTTGAAAACCGGAATCAGACTTACCGCCGTAAAATCCTGACGGAAAAATTCTGAAAACAGCCACTTAAATAACCCCGACAAAAAATGGCCGACATAATAAAATTGGTGACAAGCGATGCCGGAGAGAAACTCCGGCCGATTTTCGACAGCATTGCCGAAAACGGATTGCCCGACAATTGCGAGGTGATTTACAAAGGACCCCGCAATCTGCTGGCCACCCTTGACCAGGGGACCATCAACGTGAAGCAGTTCGGCATCCCATCGTTCCCAAACAATTTTATTTACGGCAAGCTCCGCAAAAGCAAAGCGCGCCGCAGCTTCGAGCACGCGCACCGTCTGCTCCAGCTCGGTTTCGACACACCACTCCCCTACGCCTATATAGAAATCTACCGCCGAAACGCATTGGGCATCCCCATGCTCCGGCGCAGCTACTACATCTGCCGCCATCTGCCGCTCGACAACATAAGGCTGTGGGAAGGCCATCCCGACCTGCCGGAGCTGGTGGACCAGTGGGGAGCGGAGATAGCACGCCTTCATGCGGCCGGAGTGTGGATGAAGGACCATTCGGCCGGCAACGTGCTGCTCGGGCGCAAGGACAACGGCGAGTTCACATTCAGTTACGTCGACCTCAACCGCATAAGATTCGGCGTACACTCAACCCACAGGCTCCTCCGGATGTTTAAATCAGTGTCGACCTCCGCACACTTCACTCTCCTGCTGGCTCGCGCCTACGCACGCGCCGCAGGAAAGAACGAACAGCAGGTGGTCCATGACGTAAAAAAGATATTTCGCAAATTCAATCACATACACTAAAAATCACAACGGGAATGAGCGCTCAACTTAAGATTTTCTGCAAAAACTTCGGCGAATACATAGATATAAACGGCGGTGAAACGCTGCTCGAAATAGCACAGACGCTTAAGCCCCGCCTCGGTGGGCTTGACCCCATATGCGCGGCAGTCAACAACAAGACCGAGCCTCTGCAATATCAGCTGTTCGGCCCCAAACAGGTGGAATTCCTGAGCCGCGAATCAGCCTCGGGAATGCGTGTCTACACCCGCTCGTTGTGCATGATGCTTTATTGCGCCGTGAAACACAACTATCCCGACATGCGCCTGCGCATAGAGCACTCCATTGCCGGTGGCTACTACTGCCGCCTGTTTCCGGCCACCCCGACCGCCACACCCCCCGACCGCGCCGAAGCCTGCCGCACACTGCTCGGCTACATGCGCGGGCTGCAAAAACGCGATGTGCCGTTTGAACGCAAGGAACGGCTCACCGCCGACGTGATTGAAAAGATGCGTGCCTCCGGCCTCCCCGACAAGGTACAGCTGCTGGAAACCACGCACGAACTCTACACCATATTCTATCGCCTCGACGGCGTCATAGACAGCTACTACGGAGCACTCGCCCCTTCAACCGGTCACCTCAACATCTTCGACCTCGTCCCCTATAAAGAGGGCTTCCTGCTGATGGCACTCGACCGGAAGAACCCCGATGTGCCCGCACAGCAGATAACACAGGAAAAGATGTACGAAGCCTACGTGGAGTATCTTCATTTCAACCGCGTAATAGGCATATCCAATGTAGGCCAGCTCAACAAAGCCGTAGACGAGAACCTCTCCTCCGACCTCATCAACGTGGCAGAGGCCATGCACGACAAAAAGATTGCCCAGATAGCCGACGAAATAACGCGCCGCTATCACAACGGTGGAGCGCGCATCGTGCTCATCGCGGGTCCCTCGTCGTCAGGCAAGACCACAACCACCAAGCGCCTCGGCATCTACCTGACCACCAACCTGCTCAAGCCGAAAATGATTTCGCTTGACAACTATTTTGTCAACCGCGACAATACACCACGCGACGAGACGGGTGACTACGATTATGAATCGCTATATGCCCTCGATCTCGACCAGTTCAACGCCGACCTCACCGCCCTGCTTGCCGGAAAAGAGGTGAAGATGCCCACCTATAGTTTTGAACTCGGCAAGCGGATTTATAAAGGGAACACCCTCCGGCTCGAGGAGGATTCCATTCTGCTCATCGAAGGGATACACGGACTGAATCCGGAGCTTACCGCAAGCATCCAGGAGGAGATGAAATACCGCGTATATGTGTCGGCGCTCACCACCCTCTCGATTGACGACCACAACTGGATTCCCACCACCGACAACCGCCTGCTCCGCCGCATTATCCGCGACCACAAGTACCGTGGGGCATCGGCCGTAGAGTCCATCAGGCGGTGGCCAAGCGTACGCCGCGGCGAGGAGAAATGGATTTTCCCCTACCAGGAAAACGCCGATTCCACATTCAACTCTTCGCTGCTGTTCGAACTTGGAGTGATGAAGGACTACGGTGAAGCCATCCTCCGGGATGTGCCCAACGATGCTCCGGAATATGCCGAAGCCTACCGCCTGCGCCGCTTCCTCTCCTATTTCAAGCAGATACCCGACCGCGACGTACCCCCGACATCACTGTTGCGCGAATTTCTCGGCGGCTCCTCATTCCATTATTGAACCGCCGCCACCGCTGCATTGCAACCCCGATAGCGCCTGCGCTTACAAACCGTTCACATTATATTGATTCCGGAGCCGTTCATTCGCACCGGAAAGGTGAATAGTGTGATTATTTTTCTTTATCTTTGCAGAATAAACCTCATTATCTCCCTTCTGCATCATGAAAAAATACAATTTTGACGAAGTGATTGACCGCCACGGCAGCGGATGTATGAAAATCGACGATTTGCGCGAACTTTTCGGTAAATCCGACCTCACTCCGCTATGGATTGCCGACATGGACTTCCGTGTATGCCCCGAAATCACGCAGGCCCTGATGGCACGTATCTCCCACCCCATCTACGGCTATTCACGTCCCGGCGAGAGCTACTGGACGTCGATTACCGGATGGCTGCGCAAACGCCACGGATTCATCGTGGAGCGTAACGAACTCACTTACGTCCCGGGAGTTGTGAAGGGGATAGCCTTCGCCGTGAACTTCTTCACCCAGCGCGGCGATAAAATCGTGATACAGCCACCGGTGTATCACCCGTTCAGGATGGTCATAGAAGGGAACGGCCGCATCGTGACACCCAACCCGCTGCGCCTCACCGAAAACCGCACATATGAGATGGATCTCGAAGGCCTCGAAAAGATTTTTGCCGAAGAGCATCCGCGCATGATGATTCTCTGCAACCCTCACAACCCCATAGGGCTGCAGTGGAGCCGCGAGACACTGGCCGAAGTAGGACGTCTGTGCCGCAAATACAATGTGCTCGTTATTTCCGACGAGATTCACGGCGACCTCATGCTCGGCCATCGCGTGCACTTCCCGTTTGCTGCCTGCAGCGACGACTGCGCGAAAGTGTCGGTGACATTCGGCGCCCCGTCAAAGACATTCAACATCCCCGGCCTCGTAAGCTCCTGGTGCGTGGTCAAGAACCCCGAACTGCGTGAGCCGTTCTTCCACTGGCTCGAGGTAAACGAATTCAATGCCACCACCTTCGTATCGACCATCGGCACCGAGGCGGCCTACTGCAACGGCGAGGCTTGGCTTGAGGAAGCCCTGCTCTACATCGAGGAGAACATCGACTACGTGGACCAGTATCTGCGCGAGAAGCTGCCGTGCGTGGGGATGATAAAGCCCGAGGCGTCGTTTCTGATATGGATGGACTTCCGCTCGCTCGGTTTGAGCCATGAAGAGCTTGTCGACCTGGTAGTTAACCGTGCCGGGCTGGCCCTCAACGACGGCGAGATGTTCGGCCCGCAGGGACACGGATTCATGCGTGTGAACGTGGCCACACCGCGCTGCGAACTCACCCGCGCGCTCGACAAACTGCGTAACGCCCTTGAGCCACAAGTGGCCCGTGCATGCATGCAGGAAGCATAAACTACCGTTACAATTCATTCCGACCAATTGCTTTACAGCAATGAAATACGCCATATTCCCTCCCGAAGAACTTATTGAAGACGCCCACGTCACACTACCGCTGTCGAAAAGCATGTCGACGCGCGCACTCATTTTAGATACACTTGCATCAGGACACTTCAATTCCGAAGCCAACCCTGTGGCATGGTGCGACGACACGAAAGTGATGGCAGCTGCACTGCAGCAATGGGACGAAGCCGCTGCGGGTACCCCCCTGCGGTTCGACCTTCAGGCGTCAGGAGCCGCGCTGCGGTTTCTGGCTGCATTCTTTGCAAGCCGTCCGGGAGCCGACGTGACCCTCACCGGCTGCGAACGCCTCTGTCAGCGCCCTATGAAACCGCTTGTCGACGCCCTGCGCCAGTGCGGAGCATCGGTTGAATATCTTGCCGAGGAGGGTTATGCCCCATTGAGAATCAAGGGACAGGAGCTCACCGGAGGCACCGTCACAATCGACGCCACCGTCTCCTCGCAATTCATTTCGGCCCTGCTGATGATTGCCCCGGCAATGAAAGCCGGACTCGACCTCCATTTCGAGGGAGAGCCGGTATCGCTCCCCTACATAACCATGACCCTTGGCCTGATGGCCATGCGCGGAGTGGAAGCCGAACGCGAACCCCTCCGTGTGGAAGTAGCCCCCGGCCGGTACACACCTTGCCTCCAGACTCCCGAAGGCGACTGGTCGGCGGCAGCATTCTGGTATGAAGTGTCGGCCCTGTCGGCAGGATGGCTCACCATGACCAACCTTAAAGCCGACTCCCTGCAGGGCGACAAAGCCGCTGCACGTTTCTTCTCCTGTCTGGGCGTGGAGACGGTAGAGTCGGAAGAGGTGGAAGGCGCACTCGACCTCACCCCTTCGCCCGAAGTCTACGGACGTCTCGACCTCGATCTCACCGATAATCCCGATGTCGCGCCTGCCCTGGCCGTGACATGCTCCCTGATAGGTGTGCCTTTCAAATTCACCGGCCTTCATAACCTTGCCATGAAGGAGTGCGACCGCCTCGGAGCTTTGGCCGAAGAGATGAACAAACTGGGCCGCAACGTTGAGAAAGTGCGCGATTTCGGTCTGGAATGGGACGGCAAATCACATCCCGTACGCGAAATGCAGATACTGTCGGCCCACGGCGACCACCGCATGGCCATGGCGCTCGCCCCCGTATCGGTCTACATCCCGGGCATCATAATCGACGGAGTGGAGACCGTAAGCAAAAGCTATCCCGACTATTGGGAGCAGTTGCGAAGCATAGGTTTCAAGGTGATTGAAGTCGTCATAAACGATGACGGCAAGGTGGTAAGAGCCGACTCCGTAGCCACAGACGCCGCAGACGGCAAGGAGGGCGACAAATGAAAGGAGCGCTCATCATACTGCTTGCCCTTGTGATTGTGGGAGGCGTGCTCTACATGTTCCATCTGCGCGACCTCCGCAAAGGGAAAGCGCAGGCACCCACCATAGGGCCGATGCCCGACCGCCCCGCCCCCACCGGAAGCGATCCCACCGAGGAATCGGTGTGTTGCGGCATGCACGTCACCTGTGAGAAAGATTCGCTTCTGCCCGAAGTGAGCCGCGAGATAGAATATTTCGACGACGAGGAGCTGGACGCATTCCGCGGACGCGAACCCGAAAGCTACACAGATGAGGAGATAGAGCAGTTCCGCGACGTGCTGCTCACCCTGCTCCCCACCGACATTGCCCCGTGGGCACGCAGCATTCAGCTGCGCGGCATCACACTCCCCATGGCAGTCCGCGAGGAACTGCTCATGATTGTGGCCGAAGAGCGCGCCAAGAAAAGCCACGCGGATGGCAACACATCCACGTCTCTGTCCTGATTCCAAAACACCAACGTAACCGATGTCCGAACTGCTGCAATATCAATTTTTCACCAACGCCATATGGGCCGTGCTCATCATATCGGTGGCATCGGCCATGATCGGCACGTACATTGTGGCACGGCGGCTTGTGGCCATCTCAGGCGGCGTGACACATGCATGCTTCGGCGGCCTCGGACTGGGTTATTTCCTTGGGATGAACCCACTTGTGATGGCCGGAATCTTTGCCGTTGCGTCATCGCTCGGGGTTCAGTGGATTTCGGAACGTCACCGCGTGCGCGAGGATTCGGCAATAGCTGTGGTATGGTCGATCGGTATGGCTGTCGGCGTGCTTTTCGTGTTCCTTACACCCGGTTATGTGCCGGAACTGAATGCATTCCTGTTCGGCAACATCCTTAATGTCTCCCCCTCCGACCTCATGGCCTTCGGTATTTATACCATAATTTTGGCCGGTTTCTTCGCATGGAAATTCAAGGAGATCGTCATATGCGCTTTCGACCGCGATTTTGCCCGGGTATCAGGCCTCCCTGTCACATTCATCACCACCGTCATGACTGTAATGGTGGCCCTGTGTATCGTACTCACAATCCGCCTGGTGGGGATTATGCTGCTGATGTCCATGATTTCATTGCCGCAGATGTCGGCCGAAGTGTTCTGCAACCGGTTCAAGACCATCATGCAGCTCTCCATGCTTTTCTCGGCCGCAGGATGCCTGGGCGGTCTTGCGCTGTCGGCATATGTTGACGTGCCCTGCTCGGCGCTGATAGTGATTGTTCTGGCAGCAATTTATCTGGTTTCATTCATTTATAAAGCCTGGCACACTCGCCGAACACGTATCGTCCAATGTCGCGCAAAACAGTGATAATACTCCTGCTGGCAGTTGTTGCCGCCTGTGCAGGCTGGGGCGGTTACTGGGCATGGAACCGCTGGTTCTCCTCGCGCGCCAACCCTTCGCTCACCGAATATCCCGTGCGCGGCATTGACATATCCGCCCACAACGGAACGATAGATTTCGATGCGCTCCCCCGGCGCCACGTGCAGTTCGCCTACATCAAGGCCACCGAAGGAGCCGACTTCATCGACCGCCGTTACGACGCCAACGTGAAGGGGATGAAACGGATCGGTGTCCCTGCCGGTGCCTATCACTTTTTCCGTTTCGACTCCGACGGCGAGCTGCAGGCCTGGAACTTCATCCACGCACTTAAAAACCGCAATCTGGAACTTCCGCCGGCCATTGACCTTGAGGAATGGTCGAATCCCGACGGATTCTCCACCACAAATGTAATCCTCGTGCTGAAACGGATGCTGGCCGTTTTGGCAGACGAGGGGATAACACCGATCATCTACACAAATAAGGACGGCTACAACCGCTTCATAAAGGGACACCTGAGCCAGTATCCGCTCTGGATATGCTCGTTCACCGACCCGCCTGTGCCGGAGCAGGAAACATGGCACATATGGCAGTTCTCACATCGCGGCACACTCGACGGAATCGAGGGGTACGTAGACCTCAACACCATTTCGCCCGAGATGGCCGCAACTTTCCCACATGTATCCGAGCCTTAAAAATGCCTCCAGGCCCAGATAGGCGCACCTTTCAGTAACCAATCTGTACACTTTGCTCGAATTAAAATATTTTTCATGGCATTTTGATTGCCCGTTCAACAATTATTTGTAATTTTGCATCGTAATCAAACGTTTTAGCAGCGCAGCTGATGTGCGGCACATGTCTCTCCGGACTGTTGACAAACGGCCTTCAACGGCAGAAAAAACATAAGGTACAATTCAATACAGAACATGGACAAAAAAGAATTTATTGAGGATTTGCGGACACGGTTTCCCAACGAGCCTGAATATCTGCAAGCAGTGGAAGAGGTAGTGAACTCCATAGCCGACGTCTACAGCAGTTATCCCGATTTCGAGCGCGTCAACCTGCTGGAACGCCTCTGCATCCCCGACAGAATCTACACATTCCGCGTGTCGTGGGTGGACGATGCTGGCCGCGTACGCACCAACATGGGCTACCGCGTGCAACACAACAACGCCATAGGCCCCTACAAGGGGGGCATCCGGTTCCATTCGTCGGTCAATCTTTCCATTCTCAAGTTCCTGGCATTTGAACAGACCTTCAAGAACGCCCTTACCACACTCGCCATGGGTGGTGCCAAAGGCGGCTCGGACTTCTCTCCGCGCGGCAAGAGCGACATGGAAATAATGCGTTTCTGTCAGGCGTTTGTCAACGAGCTTTACCGCCACATCGGTCCGCTCACCGACGTTCCCGCAGGCGACATCGGCGTAGGCGGCCGTGAAGTGGGCTACATGTACGGATGGTACAAGAAAATGACCCGCGAATTCTCAGGCACCTTCACCGGCAAGGGGATGGATTTCGGCGGCTCGCTCATCCGCCCGGAGGCCACAGGCTACGGCAATGTGTACTTCCTGCTGAACATGCTCAAGACCCGAGGCATCGACATCGAGGGCAAACGCGTGGCCATCTCAGGCTCAGGCAATGTGGCGCTCTACACTGCCAAGAAACTCCTGTCGCTCGGAGCCAAAGTATTGTCGCTCAGCGACAGCGATGGAGCAATCGTTGTGCCTGACGGACTTACACAGGCACAGTTCGACGAGATTTTTGAACTCAAGACCCTCATGCGCGGCCGCATCTCGGAGTTTGCCGAAGAGCACCCCGACATCTGCAGATATTACCCCCGCGAACGCCCATGGAAACATCTGGAGCATGTGGACATAGCAATGCCGAGCGCCACCCAGAACGAACTCGATGCCGACGATGCCCGCGCACTGCTCGACGCCGGCTGCTTCGCCGTCAGCGAAGGCGCCAACATGCCCACCACACCTGCCGCCATAGCCGAATTCCAGAAGGCGCGCATCCTCTATGCCCCCGGTAAGGCCGCAAACGCCGGCGGAGTGTCTGTCTCCGGCCTTGAAATGGCCCAAAACGCACAGATGGACCACTGGACTGCGGACGAGGTGGACCGCCGCCTGCAGCAAATCATGGCCGACATCCACGCCCAGTGTGTGGAGCACGGCACCGAAGCGGACGGTTATGTGAACTACGTCCGCGGAGCCAACACCTCCGGCTTCCTCAAGGTGGCCCGTGCCATGATGGCCCAGGGCGTGATGTAAACCGCTTTCATGTTGTAGTTAATCATATTAATTCAATCATTGTTTCATAAGCCCCGACGGCGCCGTGTCAGGATTGTCCCGACACAGCGCCGTCAATATTATGGGTCGATATTATGATTGTCCTGCCAAAGCTGCGGATGCAACAGCGTCAGTTGATGCCCAGAAGCTCCACCTCGAAAATCAGGGTGGAACCGCCGGGGATGCCCGGTTGCGAACGCCGCCCGTAGGCAGCCTCTGCAGGGATATAAAGCTCCCATTTATCACCGATATGCATCTGCTGGAGGGCAATCATCCAGCCCTCTATCAATCCGCGGAGCGGAAAGGCCGGCGCCACCCCTCCCCGGCTGCTGTCGAACGTGCGGCCGTTGATCGTCTTGCCTGTGTAATGCACCGTAACCACATTCCGCAGTGTTGGCGTGGGCGATTTCTGATTGCCAGGCCGGAGCACCTTGTAGTAAATACCTTTGGCCAGCGCATTGACGCCCAGCTCCTGCGCTTTCGTCTGGAGCCACTGGCGGTTTGCGGCCACATAATCCGGTTTTGCCATATTTACCTGTGTTATAATTAGTAACTGTTCAAATGTTTATTATTGTTTTCTATATGTTTTGCGCCTGCGATGGCGTCGCAACGCCCACAGCCCGGCAATAATGGCCACCGGCGCAAGCACAACGGCCACGTAGGCATAGACAATCGGCACATTATAGTCCATGTCGAGATAGTTGCCGTTGAGATGATAGGCATTGATACCGCTGAGCATCACTCGCTGCTGCCCGAGCGGGTCGAACTGCATTCCGCTCACGGTGTCAAGCACCATTGTGGGACGTGTAACAGTGTCATAGGGAAGCCATTGCAGCGAATCGAGGCCGGGATTACCGTTCTTGGCGAAATTCACCCACATCTGTTGCACCTGCCGCGACAGAGGCGCGTAGATATTGTCGCCGGTGTACATGGTCTGGTCAAGATTCCCGAACACATAGGCAAGTTCCACGGCATGACATGCCTCCATATAAGGCAACGCCGACCAGCGCGTCCAGTAGTACACATAAGTGGTGGCACCGTGGGCCACACGGCTGTCGGCCATGGCGAGAGCCGGCAGGCGGAACATCGCCTCGGTATAAAATTCCGATATACCCCATGTGCGCCCGAGAGGATAATTGTCGACAAACCGCTCCACACTGTCGCGAACCGACTTATCAACCGGTTTCATGTTGCTCTCGAAGAGCACCGGAATCTTCAGGCGGAACATGTTGATTCCACCCACTTTGTCAATCCAGAAACGGCTTTCCTGCGCATTCGTGCCCATGAGCATGGCCACATCGCTGCTTCCGCCGTTTTGATAAGCCGCATAAAGATTCTCGGGAATCACCACCCCGTCGCGCTCGGGGAAATTATTATACCGGTTAATGCCCTCGTTGGCCTCGCGCAAAGCCTGAGGCGATAATGCTGCAAGCTCACTCATATCAGTGGCTCCTGTGGCTTTCAGAAGGCGCTGTGCAAGCGGCAGGCACTCCCTGCGGCTGTAGGTTAGCGCTATTGAGCCGCTTTCCATGATAGCACGGTGGAACAGGCCCTTCGACTGTGGAATGAGCGGCAGCAGCGACACGCTGCCCGCGCCGGCCGATTCGCCGAACACCGTAACGTTGTCGGGATTTCCGCCGAACGCGGCGATGTTGCGCTGCACCCACCGGAGCGCGACAATCTGGTCAAGCAGCCCGAGATTGCCGCTTTCTGCATATGCCTCTCCCCCGTCAACTTCCGAAAAATCGATGAACCCGTAAATGCCAAGACGGTAATTGATGGTCACGAGCACCATTTCCGGATGATTGCGCACGAAATTTGTGCAATTGAACATAGGCTCGGCACTGCTGCCCCAGCCATAGGAACCGCCGTGAATATAGACCATCACAGGTTTGGCCGTAGCCGTATCGGCCGGATTGACCCAGACATTCAGGCTCAGACAGTCCTCCCCCTGTGTCAACCTCGGGTCGGCGCCCGTCTGGATGGCAATCTTTCCGAAATTATAGGCCTCGAACACACTGTCGCCGTCGGCGGCCACACCAACCGGTTTCCACCGCAGAGTGCCGACAGGCTGCTGTGCATACGGAATCCCTTTGAACGAAAGTATGCCGTCGGTTTCGCGCCCCACAAAAATCCCGTTCGAGCATTTCACGGCATGAGCAGTGTCGTAGCTCCCCAAAATTGCATGGTTGAGTGGAAAAGGCTCCGGCTGCACGGTTTGCCGCGTATCCTTGCGGCATCCGGTACATCCGCACACTATGGCCGCAACCACTGTGACACAGCTTAGCAAACTGCTGAATTTATGCTTCATAATCATTTTTCCGTTAAGTAATTATCCGTCGACATCACAATTGATCAGACATTAATGTTTCACACACTGCAAATTTAGAGAGAGTTTGAATTTAACACGAATAAATCATTAAAGAATTCTTTTCATTCATTCAAAGGTCTTTTTCGCCTGCTTCCGCCAAGTTTCATCGGTCACGATGCCCGCATCGCTCCATCTTCAACTCGCGGAATCAGTCTGAAAAATCCTCTTTGAGTGAATGAAAGTGAAATTCAAACACTCTCTTAGTCATTTCCATAATTATAAACCCTTTGCAGCTCCTGTTGGTTGTCCCGTTATGTCACAATTGTAACGCGGGGGATAAAACATATAAATTACTGACACAAAAATTTGACAAATCCGTTACCATTTTGGCCACAGTAGTCCGAATGTATAATTTTGAGCCGTGGAGCAAGTGATACAGGTTCCATAAAGGCCAAAAAAAGTTTCTAGCCTGTTGAGTCTACGGTAACATCAATAATGCGACAGACATTGCAGCCTGAAAGGGCATCGGCCGCACAGCTGCCACACATCAAGTGCCAGCACTCTATACAGATACATATATACCCGGCTCTATCTTACAATTTACCCAAAGCAGGCATAACCTGCGCGATATGATTACAACCGACCCCATATTAACCCGTCGAATCGAAGGCCGCATTCTGGTCGTCGATCCCGATTTACGCATCTTCGAAATGATTCAGTCGCATTTCGGACACGACGGCTTTATTGTGGATTCCTGCCAGAGCACCGACGAATTCTATTCTGTCGACCTCACAAGCTACAATCTTGTAATCATTGATCTCAATATCGACGATGATTCAGGCATGGACATTGTAGAACAGATAAAGCAACGCCGCGAAACCGCGAGAATGGGCGTCATTGCCTGCGCCGTCAACATGTCGCCGTCAGCCATAATCAACGCCTTGAACTCCGGTGCCGACGACTATCTCATCAAACCATTCTCCGTCCGCGAGCTGATGGCACGCGTACGCGCCGTGCTGCGCCGCCAGATCTGAACCGGCGAATAATATTTTACCACCACCTTTCCACAGTTTAGGCCATTTTTTGCTAATTTTGCAAAGTAAGTGTGCCACCGCATGTTGCGGTGCAGCCATAGCTGTGATTATGAAACTAACGGACCGCATTAAAAACATACCTGCGAATTTCACCTCCGCCATCCGGCGTCCCCAGTGCTGGGGCTTCCTTGTGTCGCTTGCCGTAATTGCACTGCTCTCCATAGCATTCTTCTATCCCGACGCGTCGCTGGGCAACCAGTTGCGCCAGCACGACATGCAGCAGGGAGCCGCAATCGGCTATGAGGCCACTCACTACGCGGCAGAACACGGCACAGACACCCCCCGGTGGACCAACTCCCTGTTCGGCGGGATGCCTACCTTCCAGATCTCTCCATCCTATCCCTCCGACTCACTTTTCTCATGGATAAACACCGTGTACGGAGCGGGATTGCCCTCCCCTTCCAATCTGCTGTTCATGATGATGACCGGCTTTCTCATTCTCATGGCAGCCATGAAAGTGCGGTGGTACTACGGGCTTATCGGAGCTGTGGCATGGGGATTCTCCTCCTATTTCATAATCATAATCGGCGCAGGCCACATATGGAAATTCGTAACCCTGGCATACATACCGCCCACAATAGCCGGCATAATCCTGGCTTACCGCGGGCGCTGGCTCATCGGCTCGGCTCTTGCCGCGCTCTTCGCCATGATGCAGATAATGAACAACCACGTGCAGATGTCCTACTACTTCCTGTTCGTGATTGTGGCCCTGGCCGTGGCCTACCTCGTGCAGGCCATACGCACCAAGACAGTGCCTCAATGGCTCAAGGCTACCGGAGCCCTCGCCATAGCGGCCGCACTTGCCGTCACAGCCAATCTGCCGAACCTTTACAACACCTACAAATATTCGGCGGAGACAATGCGCGGAAACCATTCGGAACTCACACAGCCCGGAACCGCAGCATCTGCAGCCAAGACCTCCGGACTCGACCGCGACTACATCACTCAGTACAGCTACGGTAAAGCCGAATCGCTCACACTGCTGATTCCCAACATAAAAGGGGGAGCTTCCGCACGCCCTGTGAACGGCAACCTGCAGGCCACATCGGTGATGGAGCTTGACGGTGCCAGCGAGGCCGCAGCCGCAGCAGGCATCAACGAGGGTGAGTACCAGTACCTTGTAAACTATGTGAGCCAATACTTCGGTGAACCTGAGAGCACAAACGGTCCTGTCTATGTAGGTGCCATCATCTTCACCCTGTTCCTGCTTGGATGCATCATCGTGAAAGGACCGGTGAAATGGGCGTTGCTGGTGGCCACTGTGATTTCCATCTTGCTTGCCCTCGGACGTAACCTCCAGTGGTTCACCGACCTGTTCATCGACTATGTGCCGATGTACGCCAAATTCCGCACCGTTGAGAGCATCCTTGTGGTGGCCGAATTCACCATCCCGCTGCTGGCCATCCTTGCCCTGCAGCAGCTCCTCCGCAATCCGGGAGAAGCCACACGCTACCGCCGCGCAATCTATACTTCGTTTGGTCTGACGGCCCTGCTCTGCCTCGCGGGTTATCTTTTCCCGGCAATCTACGGCCCGGCAATCAGCCAGGGCGACGTGCAGCTCAGCGACATGCTCGGCTATCAGCTTCAGCAGGCCGGCTATCCACAGGAAGCCGTGAGCATGTTCAGCATCTCCAATCCGGTCATTGCCGGCGTTGTGGAGCAACTTCGGTTCTCCATGGTCAAGGCCGATTCGCTCCGCTCGCTGATTTTCATACTGCTGGCATTCGGCGCAGTGATACTCTGCACCACCCGCAAAGTGAAACCGTGGATAGGTGTGACCGTAATCGGCGTACTAATAGCCGTTGACCTCTACACCGTTGACAAACGCTATCTGAACCACGACAGCTTCTGTCCGCCTGAATTGTCGGCCGCCGACCCCTTCCCCCTCTCAGCCACCGACAAAGCCATCCATGCCGACACAGCCATGAACTACCGCGTGATGGATATCCCGCAGTTCTATCAGGCTGCCCCGTCGCGCCACCACAAGGCGGTGGGCGGATACCACGCAGCCAAACTAACCCGCTATCAGGACCTCATCGACCGCCATCTGTCGCATTTCACCTCGGGCAACCCCACGGAAGCCGATTTCAGGGTGCTCGACATGCTCAACGCGCGTTACATCGTCGGCCCGGACGGCAAGCCCACGCTCAACGACCGTGCTCTCGGCAACGCATGGTTTGTTGACAGCATTTCATACGTCGACACCCCCGATCAGGAGATGGACGCACTGTCAACAATCGATCCGGCTACCGAGGCTGTGGCCGACAAACGATTCGAACCGGTGCTGGGACAGGCAGGAACCGTGGCGCCGGGCGACACCATCTACGAAACCACCTATGCCCCCGACCGCCTCACCTACAAGGCCCGTTCTGCCAACGGCGGCGTGGCAGTGTTCTCCGAAGTGTTCTTCCCCTGGGGCTGGGAAGCAAAAATTGACGGGCAACCGGCACAGATAGGCCGTGTCAACTACATTCTGCGCGCCATTGCCATCCCTGCCGGCGAGCACAGCATAGAGATGACATTCCGCCCCACGTCCGTCACACGCACTGTGGCCGCAGCACGCGTCTCAGTGATAATCATTTACATCCTCCTTGCGCTGGCCCTGCTGCAATCATTAACCACACCCCGAAAAGAAAATGAACCGGCTTAAACATCTGCTTTCCTATCCAGCGCGATGGCGCCGCAGCAACGGATTCGGGGTACATTCTCCGTTTGCCTACCACTTCATCACACGAGTGCTGCGCGAACATGATGCTGCCTATTATGCCTATCCTGAAATAGCTGCCTATTGTCCGAAGGCACGGCGTGCCGGCTTCAATGAAATCTTTGCCGGCCGCGACATGGCCATACCGGAAGCGCAGATGCTGTTCAGAATCTTATGCTTTTTCAATCCTCACGAGATTGTGGAAGTGGGCAACGGCCATGAAACCACCGGTATAATCTATCTGCGTGCCGTTCCCGGCGCAAAAGCGTCCCTTTTCCAGACCAACCGCACCGAAGCGGCACTCACCGGACAGGGGCCGCTCATAATCATGGTAAACCAGGTGACCGATGAAGAACTGGACGATGTCCGGGCATTCATAGACCGGATGCTGCAGAGCCGCGAGACCGTGGTTTTCATGCGGCACATGCATTCGCTCGGGAGCATACGCACCCTTTGGCAGCATATAATCTCCACCGCCACCCACGGCATGGGATTCTTTGATTCGTACACAGGCATTTTCGTGTCGCGTAAAGGGCTGCCGTCGCAAACCTTCGAGATTCTGATGTAGCACAATCCTCATCTTCCCATCCACGCCTCAACTCGGCAAAATGCGCAAAATCGGCAACCATAAGGCTTTGCTCCGCGAGTTCCGCGGCTATCTCACGCTGGAACGCGGCCTGTCGGCACACACCGCCGATTCATACGAATTCGACCTGCAGAAACTGCTCCCCTTTCTTGAGGAGGAACACATTGGGCTGCCCGACGTTACCTACAGTGACCTTGAAAACTTTGCCGCCACGCTCTACGATCTGGGGATTGCCGATTCCACACGCAAACGCATTCTTGCCGGAGTCAAATCATTTTTCCATTTCCTCAAGGCCGAAGGCTTCATCCAGGAGGATCCGTCGCTGCTGCTCGAGACACCCCGGCTCGGACTGCATCTGCCCGAAGTGCTTACAGTCGAAGAAATCGACGACCTGATAAACGCCATCGACCACACTGCTGCAGAGGCCACGCGCAACCATGCCATAATCGAGACCCTCTACGGCTGCGGCATGCGCGTCAGCGAGCTTGTGAACCTGGAGTTCTCGCAGCTAATGCTCAACGAGGAGTTCATCATCGTGCACGGCAAAGGCAACAAGGAGCGTATGGTGCCTGTGTCGCCAGTGGCAGCCGCGTGCATAGTTGATTATACCGAAGGCGACCGCAACCTTGTGGAAGCGAAAAAAGGGGAGGAAAACATAGTGTTTCTAAGCCGCCGTGGCACCCGGCTTACCCGGCAGATGATATTCACCCTCATAAAGCGTCTCGCCATAGCTGCCGACATCCGCAAGAACATCTCGCCCCACACCCTGCGGCACTCCTTCGCCACCCATCTCCTTGAGGGTGGGGCGAATCTCCGCGCCATCCAGCAGATGCTCGGACATGAAAGCATATCGACCACAGAAATCTACCTCAACATTGACAACACACACCTGCGCAGCGAAATCCTCATGCACCACCCGCGCAACATGAAATCGTAAAACCTGGGGAGTGTTGCAAAACAGCTAAATCCCGGTCAATGATATAGGTACGCACAGCCCGTGCGCCCATACGTTGGGAATTATACAACATCCCCATTACAGCGTCACTTGCATAAATTAACATTTTTTTGTAACTTTGCGGCGTTCCATCTGGTGGAATGCCATCCGGTTACCGCTACAGGCACGTTTCAACCATATTCAGGCAGCAGGGATGCCGCACCGGATAGGGTAATCAAGAAGGTAATAAGTACGGTAGAAATATTTTAAAGGTTTGAATTTATGAATTTTAGCGGAACTGTGGACTTCCGGCCGAAACTCTGGTCGGCTCTGCGCCACTATAACACTAAAAAACTGCAGGCCGACCTTGTGGCCGGCATCGTTGTGGGCATCGTTGCCCTTCCTCTGGCAATCGCATTCGGTATCGCATCGGGCGTAAGCCCCACAATCGGCCTGATCACCGCAATCATAGGCGGCTTCATGGTGTCGGCGTTCGGTGGCAACTCCGTGCAGATCGGCGGCCCAACAGGCGCTTTTATCGTCATTGTCTACGGCATCATAGCCCGCTTCGGGCTTGAGGGTCTGGCTGTCGCCACCTTCATGGCCGGCCTCATACTGGTGCTGATGGGTCTTTTCAAACTCGGCACGGTTATCAAATTCATCCCCTATCCCATTGTGGTGGGGTTCACAGCAGGTATTGCGCTCACCATCCTTTCCACACAGGTGAACGACTTCCTCGGCATGGGACTACGCGACCTCCCAGGCGATTTCGTGACGAAATGGGGTGTCTACTTCCGTAATTTTGACCAGATTCACGTTCCCACACTGCTTGTGGCCCTGGCTTCGCTGGCCATAATCATCGTGTCACCGAAAATATCAAAACGACTGCCCGGCGCGCTGCTTGCAATCGTAGTCATCACGGCTGCCGTGTATCTGCTTAAAATCTACGACCCCTCACTCGGTATTACCACCATCGGCGACCGTTTCGGCGGCATGTCGACCGACCTGCCCGAGGTGCACGGATTCAAGCTCACGATGGAGAACATCAATCTGCTCCTCCCCTCGGCCTTCACCATAGCCGTGCTCGGGGCCATTGAATCGCTCCTTTCGGCCACCGTAGCCGACGGTGTGACCGGTTCGCATACATCCACCAACACCGAGCTTATCGGCCAGGGTATGGCCAACATCGTGGTACCGTTCTTCGGCGGTATCCCCGTCACCGGTGCCATCGCACGCACCATGACCAACATCACCAACGGCGGCCGCACGCCTGTGGCCGGAGTGGTGCATGCAGTGGTGCTCCTGCTCATCTTCATTTTCCTCATGCCGCTCATCAACTATGTGCCCATGGCGTGCCTTGCCGCTGTGCTTGTGATGGTGTCGTACAACATGAGCGGGTGGCGCACCATCCGCGGCATGCTCAAGAATCCCAAGAGCGACATCTCCGTGATGACGGTGACATTCCTGCTCACGGTTGTCTTCGACCTCACAATCGCCATCGAAATAGGCCTGCTGCTGGCCATCGTGCTCTTCCTGCGCCGCGTGATGGAGAACACTGAAATCAAGGTATATTCCGAGCAGCTCGACGTTGCGGAAGGCACCGACCTCGATGCCTCGCACCACGAGGTGCTTGATGTGAAACCGGGCGTGGAGGTTTACGAGATTGACGGCCCGTTCTTCTTCGGTGTCGCCACCAAATTCGATGAAATGATGAGAAGTACCCTCGGAGAAAAACCCAAGGTGCGCATCGTGCGAATGCGTAAGGTGCCGTTCATCGACTCCACAGCTATCCACAACCTCGAAATCCTCATCACCTCGTCGCAGAAGGAGAATATCCACGTTGTTCTGTCGGGTGTGAAAGAGAACGTGCGCCAGACGCTCATGCACGCAGGCATCGACCGCCTCATCGGCGCCGACCATATCTGTCCGCACATCTCCGTGGCAGTGAAGATGGCGAACGCCATTGTTGAAAAAGAAAACGTAAACGAAAAGACGGCCTGACATCCGCAGGCTCCGCTCAGGACGCTGAGGCCGTGCGTCTTACTATCAATGCCACAACAGGCGTAAGCAGCACAGCCGCCGCCACAACGGCAAGCGTCGTGACACCTATATCGCTTGGCTGGAGCACAACAGGATAACTGTCGACACTCAGCAGGGCGGGATTCGTCCCGCCCAGCTTTATCCAGCCGAAACGGGTCTGCCCCAACACAAGCAGCGCACCGGCTATGATGCCGGCCATACCTCCGCACACCACTATCAGCCAGCCCTGCGTGCAGAAAACACGCCTGATAAAGCCACCATCGGCACCCATGGCGCGCAGAATGGCCATGTTGGGCTGCTTGTCGATAACCAGCATGGAAAGCGTGGATATGATGTTGGCCGAGGCTATAAGCAGAATGAAGGCAAGCATCACAAAGGTTATCCATTTCTCGATTGCAATCATGCGGAACGCCTGTTCCTGCTGACGGTAGCGGTCCTTGACCTCCAGCCCGTGCTCGCCGGCAAACTGCGAAAGCGCACGTTCAAGCTGTCGTGAGCCACCATCATCGGGCGTGTACACGGCAAGAGCCGTGGCCTCATCCTGATAGGAAAGCAGCCGTGCGGCCACCTGGAACGGCACCACGACAACATCGCGGTCATACTCCTCCTGCTCACACTGAAACACCCCTGTGGCTCTACACGGGCTGCGCCTGAACGCAGCCATCGGATTGGCAGGATTGATGTTGCCCACACGGCGCGGCTCATATATGGTGAAACTGTCAAAGCCGGCTGTGGGACGCAATCCCAACTGAATGGCCACGCCGACACTCAGCAGCGCAGAATTATATGACGACAAAACCTGCGTGCCGTCAACCATCGTACGCCCTATCCCCGACAGGGCTATCCCCTGCCCTGTCATCCCCTTGATTACCACAGGCATCTGACCGGACGGCGCCACCACGAAAGCCTGTTCCGATATTTCCGGCTCTGCCCCATCTACCCCCTCAATTTCCGCCAGCTGCCGGGCAAGTGCCACACCATCCGGTATAACCTTCCCTTCAGTGGGGACAAGCAGATAAGGTGGATCGAACGCCGACAGCTTGCTTTGCGCCAGCTGCTCGAATCCGTTGAACACCGACAGCACGATAACCATGGCCGCCGCGGCTACAGCCACTGCGGCCAGCGATATGGCCGATATGATGTTGACGGCACCGAACTGTTTGCGCGACAAGAGGTAGCGCAAGGCTATGCGCAGCGAAAGCAATGTGACGGGGGTGTTAGCTTATTATTTGTCTTCCTTGAGCAGATTGTCGATGTTCTCGATGTAGTCGAGCGAATCGTCGAGATGGAAAGTCAGTTCCGGAATTTTACGGAGCTGATACCGCACCTGCTGGCCCAGTTCATAACGGATTGTGCGGGCGCTGCGGTTGATGTTCTCAAGAATTTCCTGACCCTTCTCAGAGGGGAAAATCGAAAGATAGGCACGCGCCACACTCAGATCCGGGCTTACTCGCACGGCCGACACCGACACCAGTATGCCGTGGGTCTTTGCAGTCTGCCTGCGCAGAATCTCGCTGAGTTCTTTCTGTATGAGACGTGCTATCTTAGCCTGACGTGTTGATTCCATAATCGTTACTTGTTTTTATCGGTTGTATGTGAGTATAACAACCGTTCCGAACGCAAAGTTAACCAAATTGTTCCCATCAACCCTTAAAAGAGTTTAGCAATTTAGTTAAATTAATTAACAACCCTGTAAAATTCCGGCGATTCAATTAATTTTGAAACTTGTAAAGACAGCCTGCGGCCATGCGGCTGTCCCATGTAAAACATCTACAGACCTTAACTAAATATCGAACAGTGAATATACCGACTTATGTAAAAAACGCCGGACAGGGCATGCTTGCCGCAGTCATGGCAGTTATACCGGCCCTATCTTCGGCCGCTGAACCGGTGGGCTACTACTCATCGTGCGAAGGGAAAAACGGCGAGGCACTTCTGACAGAACTGTATCACACCATTTCGGAACACGTCAACGTTGGCTACAACGGCCTGTGGGAGGTGTATACCGAATCGGACGTACGCCCTGACGGTACCCTGTGGGACATATATTCCACCAAGGCATGGCCCGTGAATTTCACGAAATGCGGCAACTATTCAGTTGTCGGCGACTGTGTGAACCGCGAGCACTCGCTCCCCAAAAGCTGGTGGGGAGGTAGTCAGGAGCCGCAGTATTCCGACGCCTACCACCTCTATCCCACAGACGGCCGTGTCAACGGCCAGCGCAGCAATTACCCCTACGGGGAATGCCGCAACGGCTCACAACTCCCGGCCAGCGGTAATGTGAAGCCTTTGGGGCGCCTCGGCACAAGCACATTCGGCACATACACCGGCACAGTGTTCGAACCTGACGACGAATACAAGGGCGATCTGGCACGCTCATACTTTTACATGGCCGCCTGCTACAACCAGATAATCTCCACTTTCACCGAGAAAGAGGGTGCGGTGATGTTCAACGGCACGGATTTCCCGGCATTCACCGACTATGGCCGCGACCTGCTGCTTAAATGGCACCGCCAGGATCCAGTGAGCCCCAAAGAGGAGGCCCGCAACGAGGCCATTGCACGCTGGCAGAAAAACCGCAATCCGTTCATCGACCATCCCGAGATGGTGGAACACATATGGGGCGACAAATCCGCGGAAGCCTGGACACTGGCATCCGCCGGCATTCCGCACATCATTACGCCGGTGGACGGCAGCACAATCGAAGTGGGAACAACTGCCCTGAATGTTGCCCGAACCAAAAGGGTTGAGGTAAAGGGTGTATGCCTCACTGAGAATATCACGGTGAGCATTGCCGGTGAAGGATTCAGTGTCTCGGCCACAGCCCTCACAGCCGAGGCTGTAAACAACGGCACAGCCGTCACCATCATTTATGAATCATCCACACCGGGTACTAACACCGCCACGCTGACACTGAGCAACTCACAGACAGAAACCGTGTGCACTGTCAGCGCCGCGGCCATCGACGGGCTCCCCGCCGGTCCGGCAGTCAACGTCAGCTCCACCTCATTCGAGGCCACATGGAGCTGCATCGACGAAGGTTCGGTTGACTACATCCTGAATGTAATGCGCGATGGCGTGTCAATCGCAGGATATCCTGTACAGGTACCGGCAGAGGATGAATCGTTCTTGGTCGAGGGCCTTGAATCCGGCACAACCTACACATATACAGTGGCCTCGGCTACACGTACATCTGCGCCCGTCGCCGTAACAACCACCGAAGTGATTCCGTCCGTACAGATTCTTTTCGACGGTGAACTGCAGTTCGCCGCACCCATGGGAACCGCCTCGGAAATTGCGGAACTGATTGTCGATGCGGAAAACGTTCCCGGCAACATCACCATAACCGTCGCCGAACCGTTCAGTCTGTCGACCGACAAGACCACATGGACCCAAAGTGTAGTGCTCACCCCCGATGAGGAGCGTTTCTACATGCGCCTGTACGGTAATGAGCCGGGCGACTACACCACGGCACTCTCCGTAGCAGCTGACGGATATTTCAACGACGACATTGAGGTGTCAGGCACCATCACCGACACCGCAGGAGCCTTCTGTGAGACCTTCGAGACAAACAAAAAGGGCTATGCCGAAGCTGATTACCAAGGTTCAGCAGCCCTGTGGCGCACAAACGGATACGTAGACTCCACCGACCCTGCGCACGGCGGCAAGCAATGCCTGCGCATGAACAACAAGGGTGCAGGATTTCTCTACATGCTCGAAGACAAAGCCAACGGAATGGGTACACTCTCATTCTGGGCCAAACCGTGGGACAATGATGTCCTGACGGTGACATTCAACGTGTCCGTTTCCGCCGACCGGGGCGAAACATGGGAAAACGCGGGATCGGTGACCGTCTCCGGAGAGAAAGGTGGAGAATACAAACTCTACACCCTCCCCATCAACCGCGAAGGAAACCTGCGCCTGCGCATCGATCAGCCTCAGAAAGCCCGCACCATGGTTGATGATATCACCATCACAGACCACACGGGCGCATCCGGCATCGAGGAGGCAAACACCACTGAATATCACACATGGGATGCATATTGCCGCAACGGCCAGCTTGTAATGGAGAATTCCGGCGAACGGACCGACAACTTCGCCAGCGTCTACGGCATTGACGGCACAAGCCGGTATGCCTCCCTCCTTCCGGCAGGCGAAACGGTGCTGAATCTTCCGGCAGGCCTTTACATCGTTGTGGTCCGCGACTTTGCCCGCAGGGTTGTGGTGAAATGAAAGGTTATTTGCGCAACACGGGCCAGACAAAACCCTTCAGTTTTCTTAACAGTTCGGCCTCACGGCCACCGAGGTAAGAGTCGAGCAACGCATGAAACCGCGGGCTGTGGTTCATTTCGGTGAGATGCGCCAGTTCGTGATATATCACATAATCAGATAGCTCCAGCGGCAGGAACACCAGCACATGGCTCAGGGAGATTATCCCGTTGGACGAACATTGCCCGAGAATGCGGTGTCCGCGCGATATGCGCCATCCGCCGGGCTGACGCCCCACGCGGCTTGCCAATTCCTTTGCACGCGGTATCAGCAACTCAGGCGCCACCGAGGCTGCTATGCGGCACAGCACATCGCTGATTCCAGTCGTTGTGGAACTGTCGCCAAAGTCCCTTTCTGTTCCCACACCCACGACAGAATGAGGCACAGAGGCGCGGCCAAGCACACGGTCAGGCCGGATGCTCTGGGTGGTGACAGAAACAGAGAAACATGGAAATTCAAGCGTCTGACCCTCGTGATATGCGAGTGCCGGGCGCTTTGCCATAAGTCTCGGCGCCATATCGTCGAGAATCTCCTCAAGCCGGTGCCGTGGCGTGCCTGCAGGCACATTGACGCAGACAATGCCGTTCTTCCACCGGGCGGTGATGCTGCGCGAGGCCGCACGCACGGTGATTCTGACATTGCCGAGCAAATGATGTTGCAGAATATGAACCGACATCTCCTATTACCTTCTCAGCGCACACCACCCATGCCGAGCTTGTCGCGCAGCGTATCGGTGAAAGCATGTCCGGGCTGAACCACAAGATTAACATTGAACGGTGCCCGCGTCACCACAAGCTGTGTGTCGAGCGGAAGCGACTGCGACTTGCCGTCGACCGACAGACGGTAGCCGGTTCCGCGGGTATCAACAGAAATCCGTATTTCCGACCTGCTGCTCACCACCAGCGGCCGCATCGACAGCGAATGCGCAGCTATAGGCGAAATCACCCAGCCTTCGAGAGTCGGAGCGAGAATAGGGCCGCCCACCGAAAGATTATAGGCCGTGGAACCTGTGGGAGTGGCGATTATAAGCCCGTCGCCAAGATAATTGAGCGATGAAGTGCCGTCGATTGTTACGGCAAGATTGAGCATGGCGGCATTGTCGCCACGAGTTATGGCAATCTCGTTAAGGGCATGGAGGGGATGGTGAGATGCGTCGCCGGACAGCGCCACATCTATCAAGGCACGCTGCTCCACAGGGCATTTCCCTGCAAGCAGACAGTTGTATATCTCCTCCTCGTTGTCGAAGGTGAATGCCGACAGATAGCCCAGATGACCGGTGTTGATACCGGCCACAGGCGTTGACTCCTCGCCTATCCAGCGGGCGGTTTTCAGAAACGCCCCGTCGCCGCCGATGCTTATGGCAAGGTCGGCATGCGGGCGGGCAGTAAGCGGCATACGGTCAAGGCCAAAGCCGAAACGCGGACCGATATTGGCTTCCAGATAGTCGAGAAACGCTTCGGCAATCACAACGTCGTCGCCCCGCTTCACCAAAGTGTTCACAAGACGTTCAATCTGTCCGAAATGCCCCTCCTGATGCCGGTTGCCATTGATAGCTACTCTCATATGCCGTTGTGTTTTGTTCGTTATGAATATCTTTCGCCGGGAAGATGCCCCGGCAGGCAAAAAACGCTACATCTCCAGATAGCGCAGCAGTTCGTTGATGCGGGCGCGTGCCTCGGTCTGCTCGCCCTCCGACAGGTCGCCGCGGCTGAAAATCGTCTCATAGCCGTAGCGCGCGAGTGAACGTTCGATCGAGGCGGAGTTGCGGGTGTTCACACGCAACATCACCACCGGACGCCCGGCGGCATCGCGCATGGAGGTCACTGAAAGTGCCAGCAGCTGCGCATCGCAGTCCTCCACAGCCCGGGCCATGGCCGAAGCGCTGTAGGCATCCGGCAGGCATGCCACCAGCAGCTCGCAGCTGTCGGAGCGGCGGGGGAGAAGTGCCTCGGCTTCTTCTGACGCCGGAAGTTCCGCCGCCATGTAGCGTTTCAGTGTTTCATTTACAGGTGCTGACATTCGATTTATGCATTTTCCGTCCGCTTACGTCGCGGTTTCATGCTGTAAAAATTTTTTACGCAGTTTCTGAATTCTCTTGAATTTTCTGCTTAATTTTGTAGTCGGATTGTTACCGGGTGTAAGCCGGCCACATCATCCACAAAGTTATGTAATTTCGCCGATTCAGAAAACACATTAACGGCGGGATTAAAAAAATTTTTCATTGAGCTACAATGACCACCAACCTAAGTGTAAACATCAACAAGATTGCCACTTTGCGCAATGCCCGCGGGGAAAATAATCCTGATGTGGCGCGTGTGGCGGTTGACTGCGAACAGTTCGGAGCCGACGGCATCACCGTGCATCCGCGCCCTGACCAACGACATATACGCCGCGACGACGTCATCACACTCCGTCCGCTGGTAAAGACAGAATTCAACATTGAGGGCTATCCCTCACCGGAATTCATGGAACTTGTGCTGATGGTGAAACCCGAACAGGTGACACTGGTCCCCGATGCACCCAACGCACTGACATCGAACGCCGGATGGGATGTGGCTGCAAATATGGAATTCCTCACCGGCATTATCGACCGTCTGCGCGAGGCCGGTATCCGCAGTTCCATCTTCGTGGGAACCGACATAGAGAACATCCGTCAGGCCGCCAAGACCGGCGCCGACCGTGTGGAACTGTACACAAAGCCCTACGCCGACCAGTATACCCACAACCCCGAAGCCGCCGTGCAGCCGTTTGTGGAGGCATCCCGTGCCGCCCGCAAGGTTGGGCTCGGAGTGAATGCCGGACATGACCTAAGTCTGGAGAACCTGCGCTATTTCAAAGAGAACGTGCCATATCTCAACGAGGTGTCGATAGGCCACGCCCTTATTTGCGATGCCCTTTATCTCGGCCTCCCCGAAACCATCGCCCGCTACAAAGCCTGCCTCAAATAACACTGTAAACACCAACACCTTCATAACCAATGATTCTTCTCGACGCCGCCATCACCGGCACCCCTGCGGCTACTGCCGCCGTTAGCCAGCAAGTTGAACTCTCGCTCTGGGATCTCTGCCTGAAAGGAGGCCCGCTCATGATTGTGCTCGCCATCCTCTCGATTGTCAGCATCTACATTTTTGTGGAACGCGCCATCGTGGTGAACCGCGCGGCCCGCGAGGACGATTCATTCATGAAGCGCATCCGCGACTACATCCACGAAGGGGAGATTGAAAGTGCTTTCAATCTCTGCAAAAAGAACGGTTCGCCCTATTCGCGCCTGATTGCCAAAGGTATCAGCCGCATAGGCCGTCCGGTCAACGACATTCTCGCCGCCGTGGAGAACACGGGCAACATCGAGATAGCCAACCTGTCGAAAGGGCTCCCCTGGCTCGCCACCACTGCCGCCGGCGCCCCGATGCTCGGATTCCTCGGCACCGTGATCGGCATGGTGCAGGCATTCTATGCCATCGCCTCGGAGGGGAATTCGGCCAACATCGCCACATTCTCGTCGGGTATCTACACCGCTTTGGTCACCACCGTGGCAGGACTTGTGGTAGGTGTTATCGCCCTGTTCGCCTACAACTACCTGGTGGCCCGCATCAACTCGGTGATGAACCTGCTCGAATCGAAGTCGATGGAATTCATGGACCTTCTCAACGAACCCGCCGCCTGACACCGCGGCACACCACCGCACATTCTATCATTCACCACTCCACAGCCTGAATCATGCTGAAACGCCCCAATCAAATGATGGCAGCATTCTCGATGGCCTCCATGACCGACGTGATTTTCCTGCTGCTCATATTCTTCATGGTAACCTCCACCTTCGTGTTCCCCACCGGACTTGAGGTGTCGCTGCCTCAGAGCACCGAACAGAGCGCCGTGAAGCCCACCACACGCGTATATATCGACGCCGAACAGAATCTTTTCGCATCCACCGGCGAAGAACAGCCCCAGCCGCTGCAGACTGATGCCCTCGTGCCGTTCCTCAAACTGGCACAGCAGCAGGATTCCACCGGCTTCATTGCCCTCTATGCCGACGAGACCGTGCCCTACGGCCGCATAGTCGAAGTGCTTAACGCCGGAGCGAGCAACAACCTGAAAATGGTGCTCGCCACCAAACCCGTGGCCAAACCTGCAGCCGAACCTATTCCGGCCGCTGTGGCCGCAACCGACCTCTCCACCAACCCTTCCGCCCCCGACGTAAAGGCCATAAAATAACACGGTTGAACAAACCGAAAACACGAACGCCTGTCACCAATGCATAAATCCGACCGTATAATATCCCTGGCTGTCGCCCTGCTGTTTCATCTGGCGGTGCTGCTGATTTTTCTGCACACATTTCTGCGCTTCCCGCCCGACGATGCAACACCGTGGCCTCCGCAGCCCGAGGAATCCATCGTTCTCGACGAGGTGGAGGAGCTGTATGCTTCCGGTGAATTCGTAAGGACAGGCGACAACCTGGACGAACTGACCGCCCCCGACGAGCCGGCGCCATCGGACGTAAGCGACCCTGTGCCCACACAGGATGCCGCCGACCTTGAAAACATAGGCAAAGCCGCCACGCCCAAACAGACAGTCACCAGCGAGCAGCCATCGCCGGCAAAGGTGGAGAAAAAGCAGAAAGGCCCCACCAAGGAGGAACTGCAGCGCGAACAGGAACGTCAGGAGGCGCGACGCCAGCAGCAGGCCAAAAAGAACGTGGCCGACGCCACCAAAAAGGCTTTCGGCGGAGGCAAAGGGAAAGGCACAAGCGGTTCGGCCGAAGGGAACTCCACCACCGGAGCCACCAGCGGCACACCCGGCAACGGACTCAAAGGGCGCACAATCGAGAACTGGACTTCAGTGCCTTCTACCAAACTCGGCGTCATAGCCATACGTGTCAAAGTGGATTCGCAGGGACGCGTGCTGAGCGCCACCTACGATGCTGCCCGCAGCTCAGGACCGGTAGCTGCCGACGCGAAAATGCGCCAGAACTGCATAGCGCGTACAAAGCAGTGCCGCTTCTCGGTTCTGGAAGGATCGCCCGACCAGTCAGGCACCGTCACCTGGGCATTCAAATAATCCGGCTGCGGCATCGCGTTTAAGCCCTTCGAGTTTCACCCTTTTCACCGGTGAATGCGCGAATAACGCCAAAAAACGCTCCTGCGTCATCTCCAGCACATCGGCGCGTGTAAGATTTTTCAATGCCGGACGCAGGCGGAATTCATCAATTTCAGTAGGAACAGGGGAGGAGTTGTGCACACACACCTCCTGACAGGTGTCGCACCCGTACAGCCGGCGCCCGAGTACAGCGCTGACCGGGCGGCCGTCGACCTCGCGCGGCATCCCGCCGCGATGCTCGATGGTGAGGTAGGAGAGACACCGGCGTGCATCAAACCCGCCGTCGGCCCTCAACGCGCCCCCGGGACATGCAGCGACACACCGTCCGCACCCGTCGCACGACAATGTGCACGGCGCATCCGGCTCCAGCTCCGCGGAAGTAAGGATTTCAGCAAGAAAAAAGTAACTCCCTTTGCCCGGCACGATGAGCATGCGGTTGCGCCCTATGAAGCCAACACCGGCCTGCACTGCCCAGTAACGTTCAAGCACCGGCGCCGAGTCCACACACACACGCGCAGTGTGGCCTACATCGCGCAGCAAAGCCACAACCGGTTCCAAACGCTTGCGCAGCACCTCATGATAATCGCTGCCATGGGCATACATGGCTATTCGTGCCGCCTGCGGATGCTGCGTCTCGCCATGGTAATATGAGAAGGCACACACCATGACAGTGCGCGCACCTTCCGACATCACGGCCGGATTGCGTCGAAGTTCAGGATAATTTGACAGATAGTCCATCCCACCGGCGGCTCCGCGGCCGAGCCAGCGTGTGTATTTCTCCCAATGCATATGGTTCACTTCGCCGCAGCGGGCAAATCCCACAGCCTGCGCGCCGGCATCATTGGCCGCCTGAATGAGCTTTTGCCTGAGAGAATGCATCTGGAATGGACGGGAATGTAGGAACAGGCTTAAAAATGGCATTTTAAAGCGGTTCTGACGCTCACATGGGGAGCGGACAGAACTTGTATCCTCTGGCAAGCAACCATTCGATAGCACGCGGCAAAACGGCCTTCATGTTGCGCTCGGCCTTGAGGGAATCGTGAAACACGATTATCGAACCGTTGCGGGCATAGCGCTTCACATTGGCGAACACCTGTTCGGGACTGAGTTTCTTGGAATAGTCGCGTGTCACGAGGTCGTACATGATGATGTTGTAGCGGTCCTTTATGGCGCGTGACTGCTTCCACCGCAGCAATCCGTGAGGGGGACGGAACAGAACGCTTCCGATGAGATCGTTGGCCTCGGTTATATCGTGCATATAGCGGTAGGACGATACTTTCATCCCCTGCAGATGATGCATGGTGTGGTTGCCGTAGCTGTGGCCGCGGCGGCGCACCTCCTCATACAGCTGGGGATTGCGGGCAACATTGTCACCGACCATGAAGAATGTAGCCTTCACGCCGTAGCGGTCGAGCGTGTCGAGCACCCAAGGGGTCACCTCGGGCACCGGACCGTCGTCGAACGTAAGAAACACCACCTTCTCCTTGTGGTGCTTTATGCGCCACACAGCCTCGGGGAAGAGGAGGCGGTAGAAAAGGGGCGGTTGTTCAATCAGCATTTCAATCTAAATTACTTCGAAGGGAGGAAGAACTCGAGATCGGCGATATTCACGTTGTTGGCGCGCAGTTTCTCCGACAGGGCATCGGTGTCACCGCCGAAGTCGGTGTAGCTCTGGAGAAGCACATACAGGTAGGTCGGCACATAACGGTCGGTCACCGACAGACCGCTGTAACCGCTTGCGGGCAGCGTGCGCATAAGCTCCCTGAAATAGGGGAGATAAGCGCCGTAACGGATTATCTCATCCTCAAGTATGGCCATACCTTTGGCAGTGAGGGCGGCATCTCCGGTCTCCTGACCGAGACGCAGATAGACATCGGCAATCTGGTAGCCTATCTGTATGCTGTAGGGCACCACACTTGCAGGCAGTTTCTCCTGAATAAGGTCGAGCACTTCGGCAGCCTTGCGGTAGCGGTCGGCGGCGTAGACCATATCGGGTTCAGTTGTGACACCTGTAATCGAGTCGGTCATGGGGCGTGCGGCGGTATAGCCCTCCACAAACAGGGCATACGCGAGGTCGGCAACTGCCGTGCGGTGGGTGGTGACCATACGGCGCACCGTCTCGTCGAGATAGATGTCGCCGTCCTGTGCATGCTCGGCGATACCGCCCCAACGGAATTTTTCCATCACGTTGCGGTACATCTTGTCAGTAGCGGTCCATGTGGCATGCTCGCCGTCAGGATTATAGAGGGGTGACACCTGATAGGCCAGACCTGTGTTGCGCAGATAGGGCGAAAGGTTGAGGTAATACTCGTCAGGAACGGTCATTGCGAAGTATGCGGGACGGTTCCAGCCGTTCTTAGCCGACGTGGCTATCATGTCGAGCGACAGGGCCTGGCTGAGTGTGGCCCCGGAAGAAGCGTTGGCAGGATCCTTGTAGAGACCGAGCGTTATCGCCTCGGAAGCCGCAGGAGCCTCTTCGGGAGCAATCACTCCGGCCTTGACGGCTGCATCCACATTAGAGGGGATGAACATGTTGGGGTAACGCCATATGCGCGCACCCTTCCACGATGCCTCGGGCGAGTGATAGAGATCCTCAAGGGCTGTCAGGGCGTTGACACGCTCCTGCTTCATATTGTCGGGGTCGAAATAGTTGTAGGTCAGACGATCGAATGCGTAATCGGCCGGCGAAGCGCTCATGCCGATGGCCGCAGCGCCGTCGGTGGCCACCTTCATCTGGTTGGCATACCAGTCGGTTGTGAGGTAGGAGAGGTTGACCACGCGCACATCCGTGCGGTAGCCCTCCACCTCCTGCGCATACCACAGGGGGAAGGTATCGTTGTCACCGTTGGTGAAGATTATGGCATTGGGGTCAAGGCTCGACAGGTAGTTCATGCCGAAATCACGGGTGGTGTAACGGCCAGAGCGGTCGTGGTCGTCCCACGTCTGGCTGACGACCTGAAGGGGAACCGCGATTCCCACCGCACATGCTGCGATTGCCACATAAAGAGCCTTGCGGCTGTCGGTGTAGACGGGGCATCCCTCATCGTCGGCCTTGGAATTCTTGAGCAGATAGTTGATCAGCGCAGACAGACCGGCCACACCCATGCCGACCCAGATGGCGAAGGCATAGAACGAACCGGCGAAAGCGTAGTCGCGCTCACGCGGCTGCAGCGGCGGCTGATTCAGATAGAGCACGATGGCTATACCTGTCATGAAAAAGAAGAAGAAAATCACCCAGAACTGCTCTATGCCGCGCTTGGAGCAGAAAGCCTGCCATGTGAGGCCGATGATGCCCATGAGCAGCGGGAGCATGAAGAACACGTTGTGGCCCTTGTTGTTCTTGCCGTAATCGGCGGGGAGGAGGCTCTGGTCGCCCAGACGGGGATTATCGATGAAGGGGATACCGGAAATCCAGTTGCCTCGGTTGGCCTCGCCGTTGCCGGCGAAATCGTTCTGACGTCCGGCGAAATTCCACATGAAATAACGCCAGTACATATAGTTGAGCTGGTAATTGAAGAAGTAGCGGAGGTTCTGCACCATTGACGGGCGGGGCAGTTGTGCGCTCTGCACGGTGTTGCCGTCCTGGTCAACCAGTATCGGAGCATCCACAAGCGGCAGATCTGACTCGGCAAGGTTGGTCCACTCCATATATGCCACAGGGTGACCGGCCGCGGTGCTGTACATGCGCGGGAAGAGCATGTTGGGGGTCATGATGTAGCGCTTGTCGCTCAGGTATCCCTCATACCGGTCGGGATCGGTGGGGGAGGTCTTCACGGCCTTTTCATAGAGAGTTGTGGCGGGGCGGCGCTTGAAATTGTAGTTGCCGGTGCCGTCAACCTCATAAAGCACGGTGGATTTGAACGAGGGGCCGTAGAACAATGGGGTCTCGCCATACTGCTCGCGGCTGAGATATGAACTGAGGGCGAACACATTGTCCGGAGCGTTCTGATTCATGGGGGGATTGGCGCTCGAACGGATGAGAAGCAGCGCATAGCTTGAATATCCAACGAAAATCACGAGCACACTCAGCGACACCAGTGTGAGGATACGCACCGGAAGTTTCTTTGCGAGCCAAAGATAAAGCGCAAGAGCTACCATGATGACAACCGGAATCCACAAGGAGCTGCCGATGAACGGAATGCCGGAAAGCAGAATGGCACACAGGAACGACAGGCGGATTTCACCGGCGCTGCGCTGACGGTAGAGCGCGCTGACACTCCAGATGGCAACGGCGACGAACAGGGCGGCATATATCACTACGCCCACATTATAGCCGCAGCCGAGGGTGTTGACAAAGAACAGTTCGAAATACTGGCTTACCTCGATGAATCCGGGCACCAGACCATAGAGAATCAGCCCTACGACCACAGCCGATACGGCGAGAGCAAGGAGCGAGCCTTTGGCGGTGGTGTTCTTAAACTTGCGGTAATATATCACCAGCACGATGGCCGGGATACAGAGTAGGTTGAGCAGATGGACGGCGATTGACACACCGATGATGTAGGCTATCAGGATGAGGTAGCGGTCGGCATGGGGCTGGTCGGCACAGTTCTCCCATTTGAGGATGAGCCAGAACACGAGCGCCGTGCAGAACGACGAGAACGCATAGACCTCGCCCTCGACGGCCGAGAACCAGAACGTGTCGCTCCAGGCATACATCAGTGCACCGCACAGACCTGAGCCGAACACAACAAGCATCTGCACCAGGGAGACTCCGGTGGCCTCATCGCGCACGATAAGCCGCTTGACCAGATGCGTGATGGTCCAGAAAAGCAGCAGGATAGTGCCGGCGGAGAGCAGTCCGCTCATGGTGTTGACCATAAGGGCGGCCTTGGAATAGTCGCCGAACGCGAAGTTCACGAAGAAACGGGCAGCAAGCATGAAGATGGGGTTGCCCGGCGGGTGTCCCACTTCAAGCTTTGTGCCCTGCGCGATAAATTCCGGACAGTCCCAGAAGCTCGCTGTAGGCTCGAGTGTGCACAGATATGTCACGGCGGCTATGACGAAACACAGCCAGCCGAGAGTGTTGTTGACAAGCCGGTAGCGGCTCATCGGATGTAGTCCTGTAAGGTTCATCTGCCAAAAGCATGCCACACGTGTGATAGTTTCATTGCATGCAGGCCGGCGTGTGGCTTTTCCGGGAGCATGCCGGAGAGGGGGAGGAGAGAGGGGGGAGTGCGCGGGCAGGCGCCGTCAGATGGCGGAGATGCGCGCTATGTACTTGCCGATGATGTCGAATTCGATGTTGACGGCCGATCCTACCTTTATGTCACCGAAATTGGTGTGCTCGAAGGTGTAGGGGATGATGGCCACACGGAACGAATCGGGGGTGGAATCGCACACGGTAAGGCTGACGCCGTTGACACACACGGAACCTTTCTCCACGGTGACATATCCCTGACGCGCCATTTCTGGGGCTACGTCATAGCGGAATTTGAAATAACGGCTGCCGTCCACCTCCTCGATGTCGGTGCACAGGGCGGTACAGTCCACGTGGCCCTGGACGATGTGGCCGTCAAGACGGCCGTTCATCACCATGCAGCGTTCCACGTTCACGCGGTCGCCGGGCTGGAGCAGGCCGAGGTTGCTGCGGCGGAGAGTCTCCTCGATGGCTGTGACGGTGTAGGTGTCGCCGGCAATGGCCACGACAGTAAGGCAGACGCCGTTATGGGCCACAGACTGGTCGATTTTCAACTCGTCAGCAAACGTGCATCTGAGTGTGAGATGCAGGTTGCCGCCATCCCTGACGGCCGACACAACGGTGGCGGCAGTCTCAACGATTCCGGAAAACATGTGGTAACAGTGTGTTGGGGATTATTCGGCCATGTTGTGGAACACGTTCTGCACGTCCTCGTCCTCCTCAAGTTTTTCAAGGAGCTTGTCGAGGGTTTCGCGCTGCTCGTCGGTAACCTCCTTGACGTCGTTGGGGATGCGAACGAATTCGGTCGACAGGATTTCAAATCCGTTGCTTTCGAGATACTGCTGGATGTTCGAATATTCCTCGAACGGGCCGTAGAGCACGATTGCATCCTCGTCGGCCTCAAGTTCATCCACGCCGTAGTCGATGAGTTCAAGTTCGAGATCCTCGAGGCTCATGTCGGGTTTGGGCTGAATCTTGAGCATCACCTTGTGGTCGAAAAGGAATGTGAGGGAGCCCTGGGTGCCCAGCGAGCCGCCGTGCTTTGTGAAATAGGAGCGCACGTTGGCCACGGTACGGGTGTTGTTGTCGGTAGCAGCCTCCACGAAGATGGCGATACCGAAGGGGCCGTATCCCTCGTAGGTGATCTCCTTGTAGTCCTTGGCATCCTTGTCGGTGGCTTTCTTGATGGCGCGTTCCACAGTGTCCTTGGGCATGTTCTCAGCCTTGGCATTCTGCATGAGCGCACGCAGGCGGGGGTTGGTGGAGGGATCGGGGCCGCCGGCCTTCACGGCGATGGTGATTTCCTTACCGATGCGTGTGAATGTGCGGCTCATGTTGCCCCAGCGTTTCAGTTTTCTGGCTTTGCGATATTCAAATGCGCGTCCCATATTGAGTGTACTTTTTTATTTTGTTTTGTAATGTTTTGTTCTGATTATTCGGATAGGGGAGAGGGAGGTCAACGCAGCTCGGCACCAAGTTTCTTGCGTAGACTTGCGACGATGCGCTCCATAGCGGAGTCTATCTGTTTGTCCTGAAGGGTCTTCTCATCGTCCTGCAGTGTGATGGAGATGGCGTAGGACTTCTTTCCGGCAGGGAGGTTCTTCCCTTCGTAGACGTCGAAGAGCTCCATGCCGCGCAGCAGCTTGCGCTCGCTCTCGCGGACGGTGGCCTCCACCTGCGCCATTGTCACTGCGTTGTCGAGCAGCAGGGCAAGGTCGCGCTTCACCGGAAGTGTTTTTGACAGGGGGGTGAATTCCACTTTTTTCTTCACTGCGAGGTTCACGAGTGCGCCCCAGTCGAGTTCTGCGTAGACCACGGGCTGCTTTATGTCCGCCTTGGCAAGCTGAGCCTTGGCCACAAGACCCATGGCGCCGAGACGTTTGCCTGAACGGGTGGCGATGTCGAGGCTTGCCGAGAAAATATTGTCGGAACCGTCGGCTTTGGTGACGGTGATTTCACGTTCTGCAATGCCGAGACGGGCGAATATGTTGGCCACGTGCGCCTTGAGGTCGAAGAATGTGGCTTCCTCAGCCTGACGTGCCCAGTTGGCGCGACGGGAGTTGCCTGTGAGCCAGAGGGCCAGACGGCTTGCCTCGGAGAAGGGTGCCAGCGGAGCCTCTGCGGTGGACTGCGCCTGCGGATTGCAGGTGTAGACGTTCCCGAACTCGTAGAAGGCCAGATTCTCGTTGCGACGGTTCACGTTGTGTGCAATTGACTCCAGACCGCCGAACAGCAGGGTCTGACGCATAACGTTGAGGTCGTTGCTGAGCGGATTGAGCAGCTTCACGCAGTGGTCGGCCGGATAGGCTGTAAGGTCGGCGTAATATGCCTCGGCTGTAAGAGAGTTGTTGAGTATCTCGTTGAAACCGCGACCTGTGAGCTGCTCGGAAATAAGGCGCTGCAGGTCGTCGGCCTCGTCGGTGAGGGTCTTGAGCTGGAGCGAGGAGTGCACGGTGGTGGAAATCTCCACGTTGTTGTAGCCATAGATGCGGAGCACATCCTCCACAACATCGCAGGGGCGCTGCACATCCACACGGTAGGTGGGCACGAGCAGGTCAACCTCGTTGTCGCGGCGACCGTCGATGGCTATTTCGAGCGATGCGAGGATGGCATCCACCTCGTTGCGGGGGATGTCCTTGCCCACGAGCGAGTTGAGATAATCATAGCTCAACGTCACCTTGTAGGGTGCCACGGGGTTGGGATATATGTCGACAGGCTCTCCGCAGATTTTGCCTCCGGCAAGCTCCTTCACCATGATGGCGGCAAGCTTGAGGGCATACATGGTGGCGTTGGGGTCGAGACCGCGCTCGTAGCGGAACGAGGCATCGGTGCTCAGGCCGTGACGGCGCGCCGTGCGGCGGATGCGTGTGGGGTTGAAGTATGCGCTTTCAAGGAAAATGTCGGTGGTCCTTTCGGTGACGCCCGAATTCAGACCGCCGAACACACCGGCGATACAGAGCGGTTTCTGCGAATCGCAGATCATAACGTCGGCCTCGCTCAGGGTGCGTTCCACACCGTCGAGAGTGGTAAATTTGGTGCCTTCGGGGCATGTGCGCACCACAATGCGGTTGTCGGCAATCGTGTTCAGGTCGAAGCAATGCAGGGGCTGACCGATGCCGTGGAGTATGTAGTTGGTGATGTCGACCACATTGTTGATTGAACGCACGCCGATGGTTTCAAGGCGGTTGCGCAGCCATTCGGGACTTTCGGCCACCTTGACGCCGCGGATGGTAAGGCCGCAGTAGCGCGGGGCGCCCTGAAGGTCGGCCACCTCCACCTCAACGGCACCGTCGGCAGAGTCGGGAGCAAACGCATCAACCGACGGACGGTGAAGGTCGCGGTGCGAGAGATGACAGTCGAGATATGCGGCCAGGTCGCGTGCCACGCCGTAATGCGAAGCGGCATCGATGCGGTTGGGGGTGAGGTCCACCTCCATCACGTAGTCGCTTGAAAGATTGTAGTATTCGGCGGCGGGAGTGCCTGGAGCGGGAGCATTCTCCTCGGGGATGACGATGATGCCGTCATGCGACTGGCCCACGCCTATCTCGTCCTCGGCGCAGATCATGCCGAGCGATTCAACACCTCTGATTTTGGAGCGCTTGATGGCGAACTCCTTGTCACCGTCGTAAAGGATGGTTCCCACGGTGGCCACCACAACCGTCTGGCCTGCAGCCACGTTGGGGGCGCCGCACACAATCTGTGTGGGTTCGCCGTTGCCGAGGTCCACGGTGGTGATGTGCAGGTGATCGCTGTTAGGATGCTCCTCGCATGTGAGCACCTTGCCGATAACGATTCCTTTCAATCCACCTTTGATTGATTCCACCTCTTCAAGTCCGTCGGTCTCCAGACCGATTGAGGTCAAGGCCTCCGTGACCTTTTCGGGCGCAAGGTCGAAATCGAGGTAATCCTTTAACCAATTGTAAGATATATTCATCGATGATGGTATGTTTTGTAGCTACACAAAAAACTTTGCAGTTTATGAACCGCAAAGTTACAAAAAAATCCCAAACATTGATTGTCAGCACTTAGCTTTGTACCATCCCAACTTTTGAATTTGGATTTTTTAATGCTGCATTTTGAGGTGTATTAATAATTATGTATAAATTTACTACCGACGACAAAGATTGACGGGTTGGCGGTTAGGGGAAAAATGGCTATCTTTGCGGTATGTACAGGACATTTATCACATTGGCCATCGGTGCGATAGGGATGTTCGCGCCCGTGGCGGCAGACGCGCAATCACTTTTTGATGAAATCATTATCGACGGTGAAACCGTAAGCGTTGATACAGTGGCTCCGGCTAAAGAGAAGTCGGCCAGGGAGCTGCGTCGCGAATCGGCGGCTGCCGAACGTGCACGCCGCGCCCGCCGTGCGGCCATGAAAAGAGCCGGCATCGACAACCCTCTGTGGGAAATGACCGATGCCGAGGGGAATCTGCTTGAACCGGAAAATTTCGGTCCGCAAACGCTTAATCCCGACACTGTGGAGGTGATAGAGGCCCTGCTGCTGCCGGAGCAGGTGCGTTTCCCGATGATTTTCAGCAGATACAACACAGACATAGCCCGTCCGGACGGCTTTGCGGAAGCCGCGCGGCTACTCGACGCCGACAATATGAACTGGGCCGACATGGCTGTAATGCGCGACCGGCGCCGGCAGATGCTTGAGCAGGATTTCATGATTGCACGCCCCGATCTGGTGCCTTACAATCTGGACCACATGCCCCGTCCGCCGAAGGAGTTTGTGATGGAGGTGGATCCCACTCAGGCCAAAATCACCGTCAGTGAATTCGTGCGCGACCAGAAAGAGATGGAGCACGTGGTGGAACCGCTGCATCTCAAGCCCATCCACTGGCTTAAGAATTTCGATGCCTCGCTGCAGTTCTCGCAGGCATATGTGTCGCCCAACTGGTATCAGGGTGGCAACTCAAACCTGAACGCCATCCTCAATGTGCTTTACGACGTGAAGCTCAATCCGGCGTTCCATCCCAATCTGATTTTCGAGACTTCGGTGCAGTACAAGCTCGGCATAAACAATGCGCCGGATGACACGGTGCACTCCTACAACATTTCGGAGGACCTGCTGCAGGTGAACTCGAAAATCGGTCTGAAAGCGGCAAAACGCTGGTACTATTCAATGAACGTGCAGTTCAAGACGCAGCTGCTCAACAACTACCGCACTAATTCAAACGACCTTGCCGCCGCCTTCCTTTCGCCGGGCGAACTCAACCTCGGTCTCGGTATGACCTACAACTATGAGAATCCCAAGAAGACCCGTGTGTTCACCGCCGCCCTCTCGCCGCTGTCGTACAACCTGAAGATGTGCACCAACTCGCGCCTCGACCCCGTGGCATTCGGGATGGAGGAGGGGAAACGCACCCTGAGCCAGTACGGTTCGAGTGCCGAACTCACCTTCAGATGGAAACTCGCCTTCAACATCGAATACTTCTCGCGCATGTTCATATTCACTAACTATGAGTATGTGCAGTCGGACTGGGAGAACACCATCAACTTCAACATAAACCGGTTCCTGACCACCCGCATCTTCGCCCATCTGCGCTATCAGAGCGACGCCGAGCGGATGCCCGACACGAACTGGCACAAATGGCAGTTCAAGGAGATACTGTCAATCGGTTTCTCATACCGGTTCTCGCGCAGCTGACGCAGCGCAAGCACTACCGGAGCCGAACGGCCATGCCACACCAACACCAATCGCCATGCCACGAAACTGCCTGCAGATATGCATCATGCTCCTGCTCTTGTGCACCACACATGCATACGGTGCCGAGCGGCCCGACAAGTCGTGGGTGATTCCGGATTGCACCGAAACATCTGTAAAAGATGTCTTTCAGGAAACACCACCCACAGGGGCGGCAGGAATCTGGCAGACCACCGACAACGGTGCTGTTGTTGCCGTGGTGGAAGGGAGTATTCCCGGCTCACAGCGCTCATTCGGACGCACCTATCTGCTTGTGCTGCTGAAATCGCCGCGCGTGGGCCTGCGTCCCGGAACAGTAATGGGGTGGATGCAGCCCACGGCCAAGGCCGACAGTTACGAGGCAAGGCTGTTCACCCGTTGCGACGGACGCACGCTCTCGGCACCTAAACGGTTCACCATCACAATGTCCGACGCGAACCACATGTCGTTCATCCGCGTGCATACGGGTCTGCGGTTCATGCCATGGCGCCTGCTGCCCTACATGTTCCGCCGGGCCATCCGCGAGCGAGACGACAGCCCACGGGATCTGGACGGCATGGTACGCATATGGCCCGACAACCCTTCGGCACCCATCGGAATCCGTTATCTTTAATCCATCCTGACCACATGCTCTTCCTGACCCGCATATTTCTGATTGTTGTCACCGCATCGTTTGCGGTGGGCGCCCCTCTGAATGCAGCCGGAGGAGAGAAACGACAGAACACCACACGGCATGGACTGAAAGCCATTCCCCGCAACGCAGCCAGCGCCACAAACGCGCGGCTCGACACCATTGCCGGAGAGGGGGATGCGGTGGAATTCTACGGATACGAAAAAACACTGCGGTCCACGCGCGAAACAGTGTTCGTGACAAACCGGAGCGCACGCAGCATCGCTGCATTGCGGTTCACCATCAGATATTACGACGTGCAGGGGCGGCTGCTACATTCGCGGGTAGTGAACACATCCGCCGAGATTCCTCCGGGCGAAACCAGAAGGGTGGATTTCCCGTCGTGGGACAAGCAGTGCACGTTCTATTACTCAGGCTCGCCGAGACCGCGCACATCGGCCATTCCTTACTCCATCAAGATAACCGGCGATACCATTCTCGTAGCACCCACGGAATAATGTTTTTACGCAATGCATCCCATCGACCAGATACGTCAATTCACCACGCTGACTCCTGAGCTGGAAAAGAAACTGCGATTGATAATGCGCGACAAGACCTTTGCCAAGGGGGAGACCATCCACAGTTCGCAGATGCTCAGAACCGGCTCTTTCTACATCACCAAAGGAGCCGCGCGGGTGTTTTACACCCAAGGTGGACGGGAGCACACGGTGTCGTTCGCGTTCAGTGACCAATTCGTGCTTATTCCACACGGCGGATACTCCGCCAATTCCGACACCATGGCACTGCAATTCCTGATGCCGTCAACCGCCATCTTCCTGCCGCGCATGTCAATAAAGACAGAGCTTGAGGAATCGGGCGCGATTATAGACCTTGAGGCACTGCTGTTTTTCAACACTGCACTGCTGCAATATACCAGTTTTCTGGAGGAACGTGTCGATGTGCTGCAGACCCTCAGCGCACCCGAACGCTATGAATGGGCCATCCGCCGCTTCCCACGCCTCCCCGATTGCGCTACGGCCACTCAGATAGCATCGTTCCTCGGCATCACCAAAGAGACACTCTACCGGATAAAGAGCGGAAAATACGCCGACCGGCATACCACCAGCCAGCGCAATCAGACAACCACAGAATGCAAATAGACAATGACATATCACCAGACATCCTCTGTAGACTCCAAGCATAAAGAGAAAATCGCGCATGCCATCGAGGCATACCACAAGCGCACAGGATTCAACGAATTCGTGCCGCGTGCGGCGCTCATCGATATGGACGGCACTCTGCTCGATTCGATGAAAGGGCACGCCAAATCGTGGCACAGGCTTATATCAGGACTCGGGATTGCATGCACCCCCGAGGAGTTTTACCTCTACGAAGGTATGACCGGCACCGAAACCATCAACATGCTTTTCAAGCGCGCTTTCGGCCGCGAGGCCACGATGCAGGAGCGTACCGAACTTTATGCCCGCAAGACAGGTTATTTCAATGAACTGCCGAAGGTGCCCATTGTAGCGGGTGCCGACCGGATGGTCAGCACGCTGATAAGCCACGGCATAGAGCGTGTGCTCGTCACCGGGTCGGGACAGCTGTCGAGCCTCGAGAGGCTGAAAACCGATTTTCCCGGAGGTTTTGCCGACAACATGCGTATCACCTCGCACAATGTGACCCACTGCAAACCCCATCCAGAGCCTTACCTCAAGGCCATGGAGCTTGCTGGTGTGGAGCCGTGGCAGTCGATAGGGGTGGAGAACGCCCCGCTGGGAGTGGAATCGGCCTCACGTGCAGGCGCATTCACCGTGGCCGTCACCACAGGGCCCATTCCGGCCGAACGGATGTGGGAGGCAGGTGCCGACCTGGTGTGCCCCTCGATGGAGTTTTTCGCCGACCTGCTTCCTGAACTCCTGGCATACAACTCATGAATAATCAGACTGCAATGAACACACAACCAAACACCGACGCCTCTGAAAACCTTCTTTTCACCAACCACGTGGGGGAGGCGATCGACCGGTTCGTAACCCACGCGGCACCGGCATCGGTGTTCGTGCTTACCGATACGAATACCGCCACTTTCGTGCTTCCGACGCTGAGAAATATGTCGGAGGCCGTCAACAACGCATCGCTGATAAAGGTGGATGCCGGAGAGGCTTCCAAAAGCCTTGACACACTGAGCCGGATATGGGAACTGCTTAGCGACGGGGGTGCCACACGGCAATCGCTGCTTATCAACGTTGGCGGCGGAGTGATCACCGACATGGGAGGCTTTGCGGCAGCCACGTTCAAACGCGGCATACGCTTCGTAAATGTGCCCACCACCCTGCTCGGAGCCGTGGATGCCTCGGTAGGGGGGAAGAACGGCATAAACTTCAACTCCCTTAAAAACGAGATTGGCACCATCAGGCCGGCCGACCTGGTGATTGTGTCGACCGCCTTTTTCCGCACACTCACTCCGCAGGAACTTCTGTCGGGTTATGCCGAAATGCTCAAACACGGGTTCATAACATCGGCCGAAATGTCGCACCGGCTCATGCGCTACGACATCACGGCATACGAACCGGAGGCACTGCTCCATCTGCTGCGCGAGAATGTGGCGGTGAAAAGCCGGATTGTGGCCCAGGACCTCAACGACAACGGAGTGCGCAGAGCCTTGAACTTCGGACACACCGAGGCACATGCCTTCGAAGCACTTGCAATGCAGCGGCGGTCGCCACTGAGCCATGGCTACGCTGTGGCGTTCGGCATGCTGGTGGCCATGGTGCTGTCAAGGATGAAACTCGATTTCCCCTCCGAAGCGCTTCACAGCTATGCAGCTTATGTGGAGGAACACTACGGGGCGTTCGCATTCTCCTGTGCGGACTACGACGCGTTGCTCCAATTCATGCATCACGACAAGAAAAACGCCACGACGGGAATCATAAACAGCACGCTCCTGAAAGATTTCGGCCAGCCTGTGATCAACTCATCCATAAGCGACGAGGATATGAAAGCGGCATTCGACATTTACCGCGACCTTCTGCATCTCCCCTGAGGCGGGATGGTGAAGAATGTTGCCACCGGTGAAAAGAAAAATTTGGTGGGAAAAGGAAAAATGCGTACCTTTGCCGATGCTAAAAACGGAATGGCGATTAATCCGTGCTAATTCGCTTAGCAAACACAGCCAGCTCGGGGTGTAGCACAGTTGGCAGCGCGCCACGTTCGGGACGTGGAGGTCGGAAGTTCGAGTCTTCTCACCCCGACCCGTCAAAAGGGTCAGCCGCCTGTAACCACAAGGTTGCAGGCGGCTTTGTTTATTCATTCCCTAAAGAATTGCGGATTGGACTAATTGCAAAAAAGCAGGCTATCCTGAAGGGTGGCTTAATCGAAAAACTCATCAAGATCAATGCCATAGGGATTGTTGATTAAGGGAGATCTGTCGATGTGATAGTTAGGCATGCCGAGCACATAGGGGCGGATATCGTAATGTATGAACTTCTCCCCCTTGTAAACCTTGACGCCGACACTACGTATTGCCCCGTAGATGAAATGGATGTTCCGGCCGCCCAGCCGTATGAGCGACGTGTTGGCCGTGGCGAAATGCGGGTCCACAATCCACTCAACAAAGAACGGTTTACGCCTGAGATACATGTGTTCCATCGCTGTGTGCTCCGTAACCGGGAGTTGCGGCTGTTTGCCGTACACGCCGCCGACATACAGGCACATGCGCCCCACGAGATTGCCCTCCGCCACCGCCGTGCGATTGAGCAGGCTGTCGAGATCCTCCACACCGGTAACCTTGACCACTTCCTGAAACAACTGAAAGAGATAACTGCGGAGCAACCCCGCTCCTCCGGCAAACGGATACTTCAGCGGCGTGACCAGACGGTCGGGGTAGCGGCCGTTGAGGAATTCATCGTTCACAAAACCCGACGGAAGAATCAGACTCTCCTCCAACATCCGTGATGTCAGCGGCACTTCGGGGATGGAGCCGAAATGCTGCAGGCAGAGGTCGTAGATGCGCGGAATGTTGCAGAACTCCACGTGCGAGATGTCGCCCACATTGCATGCCCTCATCACATTCTGACGCTCTACCAGCGCTTCCCATTTGGCCTTGGCATGCCTTATCAGATCCGCTGTAAGCCTGGCCGACAATCCGCGCCCCTTCATGTGCGCCAGATCGTGGTCGGCAGGACAGAGCACAGCCAGATTGGAGTAGGAATTATTGCGCGTGAGGGCGTATTCCTCAATGTGGTGCACCACGTATGAACTGCTTTTGGTGCCATGACACACGCAGCATGTGTAGTTGCTCCGCTCAAGCAGCTCCCGCACCGTATCTGCCGGGATAGGCGTGCGCGTAATGCACTTCTTCACCAGCCGGATTTCGTCGGGCGAAAGGCCGTAGCGGGCGGCCAAAGATTCGTCGGAAGTGTTCCTGAACGTAGTGACAGGCAGATTGATTCCCTCCAGCTTGGCAGCCAGTTCACGGCTCACGCCGTATTGAATGTATGTGTCCTGAAATCTCATATTGTTACAACGCCACCTCCGCCAAAATGTTGATTTATTGCAAACTTACTGCAAAATCCGCTAAACTCCAAACCTTCACCAAACATCACCCCATACAACACAAACGGATTCCCCCATACGATAAAAACCGGCAACCTCTTATAATAAGAACCGACTGCTTCTTACAATAAAAACCAATTTCCTTTACAATAAAAAACCTAAAAAACGTCGATTGACTTGCACAATATAAAAAAACTCCATACCTTTGTGTCACCAAAACGCGATGCCCAGGTGGCGGAATGGTAGACGCGCGCGTTTCAGGTGCGCGTGCTGAGAGGCGTGCAGGTTCGAGTCCTGTTCTGGGCACCCCAAGAAATCGCAAGTGATTAACACTCAATCACTTGCGATTTTCAGTTTCAACCCGTGTCAACGCGGTGTCAACCGCCCCCGCCGCACCCCTCGATTCAACCGAAACGGATGCCGTTGACGCGACTTGAATGAATCGAATTTGAATTCTTTAACTCTTATTAATATAACCATTGGCAGTAAATGAGACGTCAAATTCTCCTTGAGACAACGCTATTCTTTAAGGATAAGATTGGAGAGACTTTTGAGGAATGCCTGAAAGGAATCTGTAAATCTACACTCCTGAAAATATCTCAGACATTTTTGGCACACCGCAGCGTTAATATTGTAGATTACATAGGGGTATTTATAAGCCATGAGAATTCAGATCTGGCCCAACAAGGATTGGATATTCTTAATATAAGGCGCGGAGATAATTTTAATATTGAGGACTATTTCGTTCTAACCCCAACAGTCTCACTAAAATTTTATGAAAGAATCTTTGATCTTGCGACTCCTGAAACTGATGAAATTTCTCCTAAAGAGATTGAATCTGGAGTTCTAAAAGCTTACTTGCTGCTTAACGATATTGAGGCCAATAAAGACGAACATATTCTCTCTACCTTGCCTGATAATATTAAGATGAAACCATCATGGTTGATGTTAATTGCAATGCTACGTTATCATGCAGTCATAAATGTTTCATTATTGAAGGAGTTTTATGCACAGTTTGTTAAAGCCTATACATTTTTGGACTTTTTACAAAAGCATCAACCATTATTATTCCGAGAGTTGCTTAGCGAATTCTCATGTAACACGATTGAAGAATATTTGATTAGATTTGTCAATTTTGTATTGCCAGCAATTGACTCTATTGTCAAGAAGCGAAAGACTGAAATAATCGTACCTCAAAATGAAGAGCATGAGGAGGTTATACATTTTGCCAATGCATTAAGCCATGTAGATATTAACGAAGATATAGATTTTAAATCACTTAGGTCTGTACCAATGCACAAAATGGGAGATAACGTCTATATGCCTGTTATGCCTTTATTCCTTATTGAACAAGTATATAAAGGATTATATTTCAGATTGAGTAAAATAAACTCGAAACTTAAAATTGTTTCCAACTTAAAATCATATATAGGTACAGAGTTTACAGAAAATGAGTTGTTTTACAACGCTATAAAAACTGTATTTAAGAATAATTACCTTCAACGAAACGGGCTTGAAATGGAGCCTTTATCAGAAGAAAGAGGCAATCCAGATTATTACATAAGAAACGGAAACAAAATTTATATTTTTGAACTGAAGGATGTGTTACTTAACTCCAAGGTTATATCGTCTCAGGATTATAATGTAATTGAGCCGGAATTAAGAGAGAAGTTCTATAAAAATTCTAAGGGCCATAATAAAGGAGTTACTCAATTAGCTCATAACTGTGACGATATATTATCCGGTTTAGTTAAATGGGATACTACTTATAAGCCACGCCGTGTAAAAATTTGGCCCATCATTGTGGTAACCGACAACATATTCTCAATACCGGGATTTAACCAAATACTCAATAATTGGTTTCAGGAGTATTTAGATAAAGAAATAGGCGGTATAAATAAGAATCAAATCCAACCGCTGACGGTTATTTCTCTTGATACTCTGCTATATTTTCCCTCCAATAAAGTGAAAGAGATGGATAAACTATTATCTGGATATAGCAACCATCTATACCCCAAACAATTTATTGGTTCTAAGCCGTTAACAGAGAAAGAAGCTAGTATTAAATATCAAGAATCTATGAATCCATTTGATCTTGTATTAGCTAATCGAACCAAAGTAAATTGGGATAAATTAATCTCAGAAAAAATATCCTCATTACGTCCTCCTGAGTTATGAGTCATTCATCTAAGGAATCCCAACTCCTTATGTTATTAGCATAAAGAGTTGGGATTCCTCGTTTTAATCAGTTTTAGGGGCTATAAGCCATCAAATGCTCTATCAAAGTTTTAATAATATGTCATTAGTGTCCACTAAAAAATCATAAGAGTTCTTTGAAATAATTGAAATTCAATTTGTTGCAAGAGATTTTAGGGTGCGACGATTTGAAATTAACTTTGCAGTCTGAATCAGGCTGTTATGTTAAAAGACAAGTACGTTTTTGCCCAATTAGTCAAGTTCCTCGACAATGACAAGTTTCGTCATATCGTAGATAAGTACGATGGCGATAAGTATGTAAAGAGTTATACTTGTTGGAATCAACTACTTACGCTGATGTTCGGGCAGTTGGCGAATCGCGAGAGCCTGCGGGATCTCATCGTTGCGATGGAGGCCCACGCCGGAAAGCTCTACCATCTCGGAATCGGGAAATCCGTAACGAGGAGTAATCTTAGCAAGGCCAACGAGCAACGCGACTACCGCATCTTCGAGGAGTTCGCCTTCTTCATGATAGCGGAAGCACGCAAGCGGCGGATACAGAAAATCTTCGAGCTTGACGGTCATGTCTATGCCTTTGATTCAACTACCATCGACCTTTGCCTGTCGGTGTTCGAGTGGGCGAAGTTCCGCAAGCATAAGGGTGGCATCAAGATGTACACACTTTATGACGTGGAGGCTCAAGTTCCTGCTTTCGTGCATATTACCGAGGCGAAAGTCCACGATTCAAAGGCTATGCCTGAGATTCCGTATGAGAACGGCGCCCATTATATCTTCGACCGTGGCTACAACGATTTCGGCAATCTCTACACCATCAACCGCATCGGAGCATTCTTCGTCGTCAGGGCGAAAACCAATGTCAGGTTCAAGCCTGTGACTTGGAAACGGAGGCTCCCTGAGAACGTGGTTTCCGATGCAATCGGTTACTTCACGGTTTATAAAAGCGCGAAAGATTACCCGGAGATGCTGCGGAAGGTGGTCTGCATCGATCCCGAAGACGGTACAAGATACATATTCCTGACCAACAATCTGACGGCATCTGCCGAGACAATAGCCGAACTGTACCGCAATCGGTGGAGCGTGGAACTTTTCTTCAAATGGATCAAACAGCACCTGCGTATCAAGAAGTTCTGGGGAACGTCCGAGAATGCAGTCCGCATCCAAATCTATTGTGCCATAATTACTTATTGCCTTGTGGCGATAGTGCAGCACGACATGAAACTGGAGCGAAGCATCTACGAAGTCCTTCAGATTCTGGGCATCTCGCTTACGGACAAAACCTGTCTGCGTGACCTGTTCGACAAATCGAATTTCAAAAATGTCAATGTTCTCTGTGATTCAAGTGAACCGAATTTATTTAATTTTTAACCTCGTCCATTTTTAGTGGACAGTAGTGATAATATGTATGTAATTGATCAGATGGGAAGTAACGCAAAGTAGCGCAATCGTTACGCAGAGTAACGCAAAATGTAGAAAGCGTAAATCATTTCTTCCATAAGGCATGTTTTGAAGATAAAAGCGATATATGAGTGCCAGATGCGATGACGCCATAAGTGCCCCGGCAGAACAACGATGAAAGTATTGTTGAGCAATATTGGGAAACTTTATGGAGATGTCGGGAAGAAGCTGACGGATTAAAATCTTTCCGGTCCGAAGCCTTGTTTCAATGTCAAGAGATGGCACCGAGGGTGGCAATCGCCAGAAATCAGTAGGCAATCGTCGGCACTTTGAAAAATGCCGTAATCCTTGACAGATGCGGATGCGTTATGTTATCATACGATGCGTATTCAACATCAATACAAAATGCACGGATATGCCCGTGATAGGCTTGGGAATGCACTTCCCGCAAACAACCCCCATCCCTTTCATGTCGGAATTCGTTTTCCAGATATGAATATTCAAGTCGTGAGCGTTGCAAAGCTCCGACGCAAATACCGACCTTGCGACAGGTATAGTCGCCGCTCGTTGTCTGGGCAAAAAGGATTCGCCGCGGATAATCCTTTCCGACAATATAGTGAGATTCGGTCCCTTATCAATGCTTGAGGCGCAGGGAACGCCAAAGAGCCACCGGGACCATTATGGGGAATGTCCCCGCCCTATCCCAAACACTCCCGATAACCAGCAGTTAGCCGATTGCAATACAATCCAGTACGGCCATCGCTATGTATTTTCGGAAACATTCACTGAAGCCGCGTCCCATTGTGACGCAAAGAGCCACGGCGACCAGATCCGCCACTGCCGTATGCTCTTGAATCATTCCGGCGGAACCCTTTTTCATCTATGAATGACATATTATCACTCATCGGAAGCGGGGTCACCGGCCTCACTCTCAATATTAAAGGTGAAGACCTTTTGGCATTCGCAGACAGCCTCATAGCGAAAGCCAAAGAACAATTACTCCCTATAATGGTCAGGGCAGCTCATGAGCAGCTTTTATCAAAGAAAGAGGTGCTTGAGAAATTCAACGTATGTCCGACAACACTGTGGAACTGGTCACGAAGCGGCTATCTTGTTCCTGTGAAAATCGGAAGAAAGGTAAGCTACCGTCAGGCAGACATCGAGCGTCTAATCATCGAGCGTGGAGCAAAATGAGAGATGTTAAAGAATTGGACGCACTCTGGCAGTCATATCAGCTCAGAGTTACGGACGAGATTGTCAGAAGCCCGGAAGTTCTCTTTTGCAACGGTTCGGCAATCGGCACACTCGGCAACTTCTCGGCATCGACAGGAAAGGCGAAAAGCAAAAAGACATTCAACGTGAGTGCCATTCTCGCGGCTGCTCTCACCAACGGAGAGGTGTTGCGTTATATAGCCGAGTTTCCCGATGATAAGCGCACAATCCTCTATTTCGACACCGAGCAAAGTCCGCACCACTGTCAGCGGGTGATGAAACGTGCGTTGCGCCTCGCGGGACTTCCAGTTGACAGGCATCCCGAAAATCTGATATTCGCTCAGCTCCGCGCACTGAACCCCGACCTTCGCCTTGAACTTATAGACAATGCTATCGCAAACACACCCAATGTCGGGCTGGTCATAATAGACGGAGTACGCGACCTGATGTTCGACATCAACAACGCCATCGAATCGTCAAGGCTTATCGGCAAGCTGATGGAGTGGACGGACAAGTATCAGATACACATCCACACGGTTCTGCACCTTAACAAGAGCGATGACAACGTGCGCGGTCATGTCGGCACCGAACTCAACAACAAGGCGGAGACCGTTCTGCAAGTATGCAAAAGTACGACCGACAGCGATGTAACCGAGGTATCGGCATCATGTATCCGCTCAATGGATTTTCCGCCCTTTGCTTTCATCGTCAACGAATCCGGACTGCCAGAGATAGCCGCCGATTACACCTTTGCCGGGAAATCAAAGGTTCAGACCTTCTCATACTCGGAGCTTTCTCCCGATCAGCACCGTCAGGCTCTTGAAATGGCATTTGCCAATGGCGCGATAAAAGGCTGTCAGAACTGCGAGGACAGCATCAAGAGAGCCTATGCCGCCTGCGGATTCCCATACGGCGACGGCAAAGTGACGAAACTGAAATCATTTCTGATGAACAAACGGATGGTAGTCCGGGAAAACGGCACATACTCATACAACCCCGATTTTTATTACTGATCTAAGTTCGGTTCAGTACGGGGTGTATATATGTAAGCTGAACCTGAACCAAATCCCCAAAACATATTTTCGATATGCTCAAAGAGATTAAATCAATCCCTTTAGCCGCCTTCTTGTCCCGTCTCGGACACGAGCCGGCGGCGAGAAAAGGAACGAGGCTCTGGTATAAGTCGCCGTTGCGACAGGAACAGACGCCATCGTTCAAGGTCGAGACAACGCTCAACTGCTGGTATGATTTCGGTCTTGGCAAAGGGGGCAACATCATAGACTTGGCAACCGAGTTGTATCAGTCAACCGACCTGTGCTATCTCATGCGTTGCATTGCCAACAGTTGTCCGGTGCCATCGGTGCAGACAGTCGCTTCCTCTTTTGCCCCGCGACACTCTGCACCGAGTATGGAGCGGTTTGAAGTCGCGCCTCTGGAACACCGCGCACTTGTCGCATACCTCAAAGAGCGTGGTATTCCGGCACACATCGCCAAGGCGAATTGCAAGGAGGCTCATTACAGCGTCAACGGCAAACCATATTTTGCCGCGGCATTTGAGAATGTCAGCGGAGGCTGGGAACAGCGCAACAGATATTTCAAAGGTTGCCGGGGACGCAAGGACATATCATACCTGCCGTGGTCAAGAGATGGTCCGTCAACAGTGTGTGTCGTGTTCGAGGGATTCATTGATTACCTCTCGGCACTCACACTTGATATAATCAGCGGAGCCGATGCAATTATACTCAACTCGGTTGTCAATGTCAACAAAGCTGTGCTTTATCTCAGAAATTACACTGTCATCAACTGCTATCTTGACAACGACAATGCCGGACAAACAGCACTCGCTGAGTTGACAGCCATATATGGCTCAACCGTAATCGACCGCTCCACTCTATACTCCGAGTTCAACGACTTGAATGATTTTCTTGTCAACCAAAGTTCAAACATCAACCAAAGCAAGTGATGAAAGCCACAAAAGCACCATCAACACCCGTATCCAAGTCAACAAAGTTGACCGATGCAACCAAATCCAAAGTATCAACCCTTAATCCCGATTTTATTATGAAATCAGACAACTCTATCAACTCCACTAATGCTGTAAACGCAACTAATTCTGTTAACAGCGATAACACTGTTAACAGCACCACACCTGCCAATACTGACAATCTGTTTGACAACGAGCAGACAGTAACCGAGCAACCGAAACAACAACGCATCGGCAAGCAACAGCGCAAATCAGACTTCGCCGAGTTCAAGGCTACATTCCTTGTTCCTGCAAAGCTGGTGAACCGCCATGCCCTGAACATCGAGGGTGACCTGTGGGACCAGCTTGAGCGCGTTTCAAGAATCCTCGGCGACCGTGGCACTACCGTCAGCAGTTATGCCAATGCCATCCTCGCCGAACATCTGAAACAATATGCCGACGACATCGAAATCTGGCGCAAGCTCTGAATTCCTGATTGCAGAGACGCAAAATAATCTGTAATGGCCATTGAAAAAAACAGACTTTAATTTAGTGCAGCATGAAATTATCGTCTGTATACGATAGAGGTTGGAGCGAGTTTATGTTTCCGTATTACAAGTAATCCGCAAACGACTCGCTCAACCGCTCCCGATGGTCACAAACTTCAATAATATAGAAACGATGAAAAGATATAACCGGAACCCGCCCAAAGGACGTCCACAGTTACCCGCCGACGAACGAAAATCTATCGTTGTACCGGTGAAATACTCTCCCGACAAATACATGGTAATGATAGACAAAGCTAATATTGCTGGGCTTAACCGGTCGGAGTATATTCGGCAGTCATCCTTGAACTGCAAGATAATCGAGCGGCTCAAACCGAAAGATGTAAAAGCTATTCGAGACCTTCAAGGCATCGCCGAAAACATCAATAGAATTGCCAAATTTTGTTCGTCCATCTTGAACAGAGGCTCAACCAATCAGAATCTTGTTCAGATTTTTCGTGACATGATTGAATGTAAAGAATTTATTTTGTCACTAATAAAAATCTATCGCAACACTTCCGACAGCGTATGATGGGCAAGATAAGAAAAGGCGGGAGCGCCGGTGGTTGCATTGATTATGTCACCCGAAAGAAGATGGACAATCCAGACGGTTCGCCCTGTGATGAATGGCGACTTATTGACTACAGAGATGTTTCGACATTGGAAGGTCGAGCGGGAATAATCGCATCTTTCGAGGATAATATATCCCTGAAGCCGAATGTAAGGAATCCGGTAGGGCATATATCGCTTAACTACCACGTCTTAGATATGGATAAGGTCAACGATGAAATAATGGTTGAGATTGCTGCGAAGTATATGGAGAAAATGGGTATCATCGACACTCCTTATATATTGGTCAGGCATCTCGATAAGGATTCTCCGCATTGTCATCTCGTGTATAGCCGTATAAACAATTCTGGGAAAATCATATCCGACAGCCACGACTATGACCGTAATCAAGAGGCTTGCTTTGACCTTACGAAAGAGTATGGGCTTCATATTTCCGAAGGCAAACAACACACAAACGTGAGTAAACTTCGTGGAGTAGAGAAAATCAGATATGAGATTTTCAATGCTGTCAATGAGGCATGGGAAGACAAAAATATCCACACTTTCGACAAATTCGAGTCCCGACTTAGAGCCACAGGAGTTAAAATTGAGTATAAATACAGGCGTGGCACCAATGAGGTGCAGGGTCTGTGGTACACCCGAAAGGGAAAACGTTTCCCGGCATCGAAGATTGACAGGCGATTCAGTTACGTCAATATTCTTAAGCATCTGTCAAAGAACCGTCCATTGCATCCCGATTCAAAATGGATGTATGCCGACGGCTCTATTGTGCCATTCTTCAATTTCCGAGGAGTGAAATTTTCGGAGCAACAAATTAACGACTACGTTGACGGCAAGGCAATTCGTGTCGATGGATGTTCTGGTTCACATTCGACTGTGTTTATAAAGTTCTGTCCTGAACGCAAGGTGCCGGAGATATATTCTTCAAATCCAGACGCGCCAAAGCAGAACACAACATCTTCTTTTGCCCCGTCATTCAGTCATGCGGAGCAGACACCCACTCTAGATGACGGAGTTTGCTCAGCATCCGGAGGCGATGCAGAATCATTCCCCGAGTTCAAGGCGAGACACCCGGAACTCACACCCAAACAAGCCCTCGACGCATGGCGAGCCAAACGCCGAGGCAAACACCTCAACGGAGGCTTCCACATGTAACGACAATCCCAATCCAATGCCACCGACGACTCACGCAGTTGCCGGTGGCATTTTTATGCTATCAAACCGCACCTTAATCCTTATCGGTATTGCTATATTTTGTCTTGACAATTTTTGTCAATCTGTTTGGTAGTCTCGATTTGTTTAGCTAACTTTGCACATAAAATTATAAGACCATGCTTTTGAAAGATAAGTTGAAATCACTGAGAGAAGAGCATAATCTTCTTCAAAGACAGGTTGCATCTGCAATAGGGATTGATAATGCCATATATTGTAAAATTGAAAATGGCGAACGAATTGCCCGAGTGGAGCATGTCAAGGCTCTAGCCGTATTTTATGGCATAGATTTCGATTATTTGAAAAAATTATGGTTAGCCGGCAAGGTATATGATTTGTTATCTCAGGATGAAGAGCCAAATGAGGTCTTGAGTATAGTATCCGAGAGTCTAACAGAATATGGTTCTAAAACTGAATAACCATGGACAGCAAGAATAAATTTTCTTCATTAGTTGAAAGATTTTTAGCCGCAAGAGATAATGGATTGCTTCAGAACGCATCTGAAGAAACTGTTCGAATGTGGATAAATGATATGCTTGAAGTGTTTGGCTGGGATGTCAATAACACCCGTCAAGTAATGCAGGAGCGTACACTTGAGCGTTCTGAAAGAGAAAAGTTGCATGGTATTGGTTCTAGTTATGTAAAGCCGGACTACACCTTGATGAACGGCAATAAAAGACTTTTTTTTATTGATGCGAAGAAGCAATCTGTCGATATAAAAAATGATAAGAATGTAGCATTTCAGATAAGGTCCTACGGATGGTCCATTGGTGCGCCATATTCCATAGTTACTGATTTTGAAGAATTGGCAATTTATGACTGTACGGCTATGCCAAATGCAACAGACACATCAGACTTTGCCAGAATACATTATCTTACAATTGATGAGTATGTCAAAAATTTTGAGTTACTTAGGCGTTTCCTAAATAGAGACAAGGTTCTGAATGAATTCGCAAAGGTTGACTTCCGGGGGTCTGACACATTGGATAAAAGCTTTGCCCACTTTTTATGCGATATTCGACTGGAGCTAGCTCAATCAATAAAGGAAAACAATAATTCTGCAATATCTGTAAGTGATTTGAACTTATGGACGCAGATCATTTTGAATCGCATACTTTTTATCCGCGTATGCGAAGCAAAGGGACTTGAAGAAGATGGCTTGTTGCAAAGGTTTCTTGAAGAAGATTTCTGGAATAGATTCAAGGAATCATCGTATATGGAATTTTATGAACATTATGACGGTCCTATGTTTGAAAGACTCACAACTATACATAACTTAGTCATTTCAAATAAGGTATTTACTAAACTTCTTACCTATCTTTACTATCCTTCACCTTATTGTTTTGATGTAATTCCCTTAAAGAGCATCAGCGACATATATGATATTTTCCTTGGATATCATCTAATAGAAGATACGAAGGGGAATTTATCTAATTCTCTGAAATCGGAGTTCAAAAAGAGTAATGGAGCTGTGACAACACCGATGCAACTGGTAACAGATACTATCACTGCGACTCTTTGTAAGAATCGTCTCAACTCCATGACGGTTAATGACATTCTTTCGATCACGATGCTTGACCCGGCATGTGGAAGTGGTGTGTTTTTGGCTGGAATGTATGACTACTTAGAGGGAACTGTGATAAACAAAATCAAAGAAGATCCCTCCTCTCTTAGCCAAGAGTATTATAAAATAATAGATGGGGAGCCCGTATTGAATATAAACGGGAAGAAGCACCTCGTGTCATCATGCTTGTTTGGAATAGATATCAATCAAGAAAGCGTTGAAGTCGCAAAACTTTCATTGTCTCTAAAGATTATTGATGGATATAACATGCAATCATATGACCAAGTTGGGTTATATGGATCTAGGATTCTAAACGGTGTTGGAGAGAATATAAAGTGTGGGAATACCTTAGTGTCATCAGATGTCATGGCTCACTATCCTCATCTTATTGATAACCCTGATGAGCTGGAAGCCACCAATATATTCGATTGGGAAGAAGCGTTTCCCTATGTAAGCAATAAAGGTGGTTTTGATTATGTGATTGGTAATCCTCCATATGTCGAAGTAAAGAACTATAATGTCGAACTTCCGACAATGGCATCATATATAAAACATCGATACAAATCTAGCAAGAATGGGAAAATTGATCTTGCAATACCGTTTATAGAGCGAGGTCTTGAATTTGTAAATTCAACCGGAAGCCTTGGCTTTCTGATACAGAAACGATTTTTCAAGACTGATTATGGAAAAGGAATAAGAAAACTTATCTCTGAAAATCGCTTATTGCGCCATATACATGACTATGAAGAAACAAATCTCTTTGATGGTCGAATTACTTATGTCGCTATTCTCGTGTGCGATAAATCATCAGCTGACAATGAATTGTTTTATTATCGGTCATCTAAAAATCAAGAATTACTTTCTATATCGAAGGACTCGATTTCAGAAACGCCATGGAATTTTGACAATCCATCTTTAACTAATCTGAGATTGTCAAAACAGAAAGATCTTGGCAGTCTTGGTGATGTATGTCATATTAAGGTGGGTGTTCAGGTTCTATGGGATCCTGCCTACCACATCTATGTCAACCATGTTGACAGCGATTATATATATGGAAGCTCGGCCTTAGAAGATAACATCAAGATTGAAAAATCAGCTTGCAGAGCATTGATGTGCAACGAGCATTTTATACCTCTGTCAATTAGACCAGAGAATACATACATCATCTTTCCATATGATATTAAAGATGGTAATGCCCAGGAAATTAAGTTCTCTGATTTTAAAGAAAGATTTCCGCTTGCCGCATCGTATCTTTCACGCCACAGAAAACGAATAGAAAGTGAAGTACAGACTTTGCCAATGAGAGTCACATCTTTAGATAAAGATGAGAACTGGCATCTTTTCACTCGTGCCAACAATCACAATGCAGTTTATAGAAAGCTGTGTGTCCCTATGACGACACAAGAGCCGCAAGCTGCTGTAATGAATAATGAAACAGCATATTGTGATAATGCCAACATGTTTTTTATCAATATAGAGGAAATTACCGATGACAGACTTTATGCTTTGGCTGGGTTAATCAATTCGACTCCTTTTGCTTTCTTTGCCAAATCAATTGCAAATCCTCAGCAAAACGGGTACTATAAGTTTAACAAGCAGTTTCTTGACCCAGTGCCATTCCCGACACAAGCATATAAAGAAATGTCAACTGATATGATGCAATTAGCAAATGTCGCAAAGCAAATTGAGCAACTGCATACCCGGATGATTGCGACTCCATCTCGAGCGTCACGCTACAAACCGGCGGTCAAAACACTATGGGATGAACTTGACTCAATCTGTTGTAGATTGTATCAGTTTACGGAAGATGAAACTATTATGGTAATGTCAAGCCCAAGAAAGGACAGGAACTATGCGTAAAGAAACACTCAATATATTATGCAAATTTGCAGACCCTCGGCAATTAGATGCTGCGGTGGTAGAGTCATTTCTTGTTAATAACGGATTGTTCCCCTCGGACGGATTCATTGCTGAATTTCTGAGAGAGTCTGTTGTAAACAATACTTTCGAAGACATTACTACAATCGAAGATGTGATTTCAGTATTTGAGCAAGCAGTACCAATCGATGAACGGACAAAAAACGGAGCTATTTATACTCCGTCATACATTCGCGATTACATCGTTAATCAACTATATGCTGAGAACCCTGACAAATTCAAGAGGGGATTGATTATAGATCCGGCATGTGGTTGTGGTGCTTTTTTGTATACAGCGGCACAGATAATCAGAAATTGTGATTATTCATACCAATCTATATTTAGCAAATTGTTTGGAGTTGACATTAGTGCCAATAGCGTCAGACGTACAAAACTGCTCCTTGCATTAACAGCTCTCACAAACAATGAGTTTGTTAATGAATCAGATTTACATATCTATTGTGCTAATTCTTTGTCATTCGATTTTTACCAATTTGATACTGTTAAAATGAATGACGGTTATGACTATATAATTGGGAATCCCCCCTATGTGAGGTCAAAAAATATTGAACCTGAATCCAAGGCATTACTCCCGAACTGGGAAGTAGCCATAGGAGGGAATGCAGATTTATATCTACCTTTCTTTGAGATTGGCATGAAGATACTTAATGAGCATGGGCAATTAGGATATATTACCTTGAACTCATTCTTTAAGAGTGTCAATGCACGTGGGTTGAGGAAATACTTGATCAAGCATCAAATTGGTCTTGACATAATAGATTTCGGGGATGAATTGATTTTTGGCAAGAAGCTTGCCTACACCTGCATTACCTTCATCTCTAAACAAGAGCGCGACACCATTAAATATCATCGAGCGTCTTCAGTTGAGATAAAGAACAATGAATATTTCGAATACGATATTATACCCTATAATGGCCTTGATAGTCACAAAGGTTGGAATCTGAATCAAAGCGATGTCCTTCAGATTATAGAACGCATTGAGCTTACAGGAACACCTCTAGGCGATAAATATCTCATAAAGAACGGTATTGCGACCTTGGCAAACGATGTATTCATCTTTCATCCTTATAAAGAAGATGACTCGTACTTTTATATGATGCTCAATGGATTGGAATATTGCATTGAGAAAGGAATCTGTAAGGATATAATCAAACCTAATATCCTTCATTCAGAGGATGAGATTCATGATATCATAGAGAAAGTAATTTTTCCGTATGATTCAAATAACAAGCCCATTCCGGAGGCTCTCTTTATAAGCAAGTATCCTAGGGCATACCAATATCTATCATTACATAGAAGACGGTTAGACGACAGGGACAAAGGAGAAGGTAACTTCCCGGTATGGTATGCTTTCGGGCGCACTCAGGCGATTTCAGACAAAGGTAAGAAGTTGCTATTCCCCTATATGACAGATGTGCCCCATTTCGTTTTCACAGACAATGAAGATATGCTTATCTATTGTGGATACGCAATATTTCATCAGGATGAGAAGAAATTGAAGGCTCTGAAAAGGATACTTGAATCATCAGTGTTCGATTACTACATGAAGCATACAAGTAAGCCTTATGCAACTGGGTACTATTCTTACGCGAAAAACTACGTAAAGAATTTCGGTGTCATTAACTTATCTTCTACGCAAGTTGAGGAAATACTATCCTTATCTTCAAAAGACGAGATAAATGAATATGTGGAACATCTCTATGGCGTTGATCTAAAGAGAAACGAATGCACTCTTGCCGTTGAATGTCAAAACTTTCCAACTTCCATATTTGAATTTGCATAATCATATATTTGCTTCTTTCTATAGGAATTATCGTATAATGTAGCTTGATAATGCTATGAAACGCTGTGTGTCGTTAATATTAATTAACATAAAGTAGACTCTAATATAAGACTTTTTTGGGGGGTGAATTAGAGCCTAAGATACCCAATGCACCTTAAAACCACTCAGAAAATCCATACAAAGGAGACACAAGCAACAAGAAAGACGTCTCAAACAATTTACGAGACAGCCAAGACAGATGCTAAAATTATTTCAATACAATCACACAAAACCGCAAGAGAGTTTGTGATGTTGAAAAATAATTCGTAAATTTGCGCTTATAAAATTTAAGAGCAATGGAGATACGAATATTTAGCGCACGCGAATATAATGCAAAACTAAAATGCACGATTCACTCGTCAGGCAAATTAGGTTTTACGGATGAAACAGCTAGAGAGTTGGGGCTATCCGTAGAATCTGGCATTAAATTTGCTATGAATGACAACGACGAGTTGCTCTTGATAAACTGTCGATTAGATAAAGATGAAGACGCATTCGATGTTAGCAAGTCTGGTGCTTACTACTATGTGAATGCAAAGCCATTGTTTGACAGCTTGGGATACGACTATAAAAACAATGTGATAATGTTTGATCTAAGCAAGTTCAAACACGACACTCTGGAAATATATAAGTTAAACCAACGCTCAAAGCCTAGAAAGGCAGAGGGCAACGAAAAATAAATTGCCGAGAGAACAAAAGACAAAAAACAAAGGACGTACAAGACGGCCATCTCATACGTCCAAATAAAGAATTAAAATTTGCTTTACCGGGCAAAACTAAGGCTTCTCACCTTATTGTTTCTTGATTCTTTATTTCAAATATAATGAAAATCTCATTATAGAGATGGTCGAGTTTACAATTATTAACAATTTTAAATTCGACAAAAAATGGACAGATATTGTCTTAATCGAAATCAACAAGTAGGACACGGATATAACCATGAGGTTCATAAATCATGGTGTTCTCGCAGACCGTTGCCTTCAAATCAAATCGACCTGGGCTACTGCTACTCTGATGAGGAAGCTCTTAGAAAAGCCAAACAGTATTATTCGGACGCAGATGGTTGCGCTTACTGCTGCCCCTCAATCCATAAAGGCTGATAACTATGGGAAAGAATCAGCATGTGGTTCCGAATAACGGAAGATGGAGTGTAAGAGGCGCTGGAAATACTCGTGTTACCCAGACTTTCGACACTCAGCGTGAAGCAATAGCCCGCGCAAGAGAGATTGCTATTAACCAGCAATCGGAAATGTTTATCCACAATCGTCAAGGTCAGTTCCGCGACAGGAACAGCTATGGAAATGATCCATATCCACCTAAGGGATAATTGACGATTATCCTCTATACAAATGGGATGCATTCTCACAGAAGATTGCATCCCATTTTTGGTTTAGTTCAGTTCAGGCACTATATATGCCCGATGAACTGAACCTAATATATCGTGGCTGAGGAAAAGAGATGTCAGTCAAGGAGGTTTACGAGTTCTCTCTTCATGTCTTCGTCGATGTCTCGGTAGCGGGCGAAGGCTTTGCTGCCTTCTTTATGACCGCTGAGAGAACCTACGAGGTTGGGGTCTTTTACTTTTTTGTAAAGATTACCGATGAAAGTGCGTCGCGCCAAGTGGCTGCTGGCTCTCTCGTTGAGCGGGCGCTTCTCTTCTGCCCCGGTGGTTGGATTGAGAACCGTTACCATGCGATTGACTCCGCATGCCGTGAATATTTTTTTGATGGTAACGTTATATTTCTGTGAACTGATGAAGGGGAACAGTTTTCCATTCAGGTTATCTCGTCCGGCATATTTTGCGACGAGGGCTTGTGCTCTTGCGTTGAGTGGCACTCTGACAACCTGCGGACGCTCGCCTTTGGTCTTTTGCGGCATATACTCTATGGCTCCGTTAATAATGCTCTCAGGTGTCATGGCCATTAAGTCTGAGACACGGCACCCGATAAGGCACTGAAAGATAAAAATATCGCGCTGAGCCTCCAACGATGGATTAGCCGACAAATCGTAGTCTGCAATCCGATCGCGCTCTTCGAGAGTGATATAGTACGGTGTGCCATACACTTCTGTTGTCTTACCGTTGTATTTGGCGAATGGGTCGTTTGTCGTCAGTTCTTGATCTCGACACCAACGATAGAAAGCCCGCATCAGACCGAATAATCCGATGATAGTATTATCGCCTTTGGGTTGAGGTTTCGGCTTCTTTCTCGTTGTATGAGTATCCGCCGGGACAGCTTTATAGATTTCCGGATACTTCTCGTGAATTTCATGTTCCGAGCGTAGGAACTTCTCGAAACTATTGACATCATCAACCGTAAAGTCATCAAGCTTGATTTTATAGCGACCCCGACCGTTAACGCGTATATACATCTCATACCGCATCAAGGCGCGTTTCAGGACTCGAAGATGCTTAATGCGCCATTCTGAGATATTTTTCTTTTCGATGTAATTCTCAAATATGTCGAAGAAATTAGGCTCACGGGGTTGCCGTTTCTTCTTTTCCGGCTGTGGATGGAGAAACAAGTCATATTGAGCGACCACAAAATCCTTAGTAAGAGTATCGGCGGGTGTTTTCTCGCAGAGATTAATGAGGAAGCGTTCAATGTCGATAAGCCTGTCCTCGATAGCTCGGATTTCAGCGCGAGCTGTCGGGTCTTTTGGCAAAGAGAAAACACCTTTGTCAAATCGTGATGGGTCCATCCATAATCCAGTTTTCAGACGGACTACAAGATTACGGGACACTGAAAGGCGAAGCAGGAGTTCAGCCTTTCCCAGTGGGTTTGTGCCTTTCGTAATGTTTCTAGTGAGTGTTGCCATAGGAGAGTGATTTAAATTCTAAACACGAAGTTAGTCAATTCGGTTGACATACACAATAGCTTTCGTGTCAACGCCGTGTCAACCGAGATTGATTTTAACTGAATCAAGATAAATTCCCCGAAAATTTCAAAATCATCCAAATTGAGTTATAATCATTTATATCAGTGATATAGCTCAAATTTATGAATTTGACCAAACTCCATTCCAGTCCAACTAAATCTAATATTCGTGCTCCTGTTCTGGGCACCCAAATAGCTGACAATCGTTTGATTTTCAGCTATTTTTATTTTATCAGGTAGCCAAAGGGTAGCCAAACGCGACACTACCCACCATCTTTGACCCATAGAATCATAGCAGAATCATCAAATAAAAGCGAAGCCTCCACGGATTGCGGAAGCCTCGCCTTGTCAGTTCTGAATGATTGTTGAGGTATGCCCCATAAGAGGTGCCGGGGGTAACGCCTCGCCCTCTCAGTGGCGCAGGGGTGCGAGTCAGAAAAATTTTTATTCTAATTTCGACACCTCGCCAATCTTGTAGTAGGATTTGGTGAACTTCATTACTCAACGTCTCTAAAATGGTATTCTCGATTACACGCATTTGAAAATGCGTATTCAATACGTTTCCAAATGTCCTTATCTTTTTCGGAAAATCCCGATTGAATGCTTAAAAATTGTTGCTCCATATTGTTCCCTTCGGCTTTTGATACATCTTCTCCTTTGTCAATCGCCTCTTTGACCTTACACACAAGATTAAAACATTCAATTATTTGCTTTGAAATATCGTTTTTTAATGGGGTTGCTGAAATTTCTATTACATCAAAGGGTTCGTTTATTTCATCCGGCAAAAAAGCCTTACATAAGGAATTTGGCAAAACATCATCACCTAAGAATCCCGTAAAATAAACTTTGCTCCCCTCTACTAAATTTATAACATCTTTATATAAAGGGTAATGATTGATTGAGTCGTTATTGATTATATTGCGACACTCAAATGTGATTTTGACAATGCTGTCAGGGGTTGTCACATCTATATCGAAGTCTATAGATGAATTTTTTGCACCTTTGCGTATGTTTATATTCTTGATTGTCCCAACCCAATTAATAAAGAAAGGATTATCTTTGGGGAATTGGCTTACTGCCTTGACAACACTGTCGCAATACGCCTTTTGTTGAATTTTGTTCGCCTTTTTAGGCTCGTTGTTGAGAGCGTTGTATTGAAGTTTGAGTAATCTGCAATACTCCGTTTGAGCCTCGCAAAGTTCTTCTGTTTGTTTGTCAGGCTTATGCTGATTGCTGCACCCAACCATTATCACGGCGAGCATCATCATCACGATTGCGATTAACTTTTTCATTTTCGTTGTAGATTTACGTTATTCATTATTTCGCTCAATGATGACATTAACAGCCCCAGCAAGTTTCTGTGCTATTGATACATCGTTGCCTAGATTTAGCGATATAGTCGGTTCTTGCAAGCTATTCACGTTTATATAGAGTGTATAGTTGTGCATCGTAGTGGTCTGACTTGTGGCATTGTCCGAAATATTCTTTTTTGCGGTTGCCGCTCCTGCTACTGCACCTAATCCACCTGTCAGCACCCCTCCGACGACAGCACGTCCGAGCATACTTCCTGTTGAGGTCTTTGCCGTTCCCGTAGAAGTTGTAATTGTTTCGCTTGTGGCATCATCAACCAATGAATACCCCAATATATCCGAGAACTTATATTCTTGCGTTTTTATCCGAATAATCTGTGAGGACTCAAACAACATCACATGAGTGTTGATGTCATATTCCTCATAATCTCCCAAATCAATATCCAAAACACACTCTCCTAATCGGTCAATGAGTTTGGTGCGCTGTGTATTAAATTCAGCTTCTTGTTTTTCTCTCCATTGTTCTCTATTTCGCCAACGGATTCTATCTCTTTCCTCATCTTCTTGTTCTTTCTTTTTGTCATGCCTGCGAACAAGGAAAATGACAGCAAATACTAAAAGAATCAATACTATTTGAATAATACCATTCATTTTTTGATAGAATATAAAATTAATATCTTAGTACCAATCCATTAAATCGAGAATGTTCTTTTGAACAATGCTATCGAACTGCGGAGTATAATACAGGCTATCCGGCACAGTAATCTTTGCAGCATGTACCACAGATTTGCCATCTCTCAAATTGATAAGCCGTTCTTTGCCCGTAGAAGTGAGAATAAATTCAATAGTCGTTTGTGATTTACCTCCGAATGAATTTTTAGCATTTTAACTTGGCATGTAATACTACTACATCATTACTTTTAAACTCTATGGTCGGAGGCATAAGTTCTGCTCCATCTTTATCTACAAGAGATTGAATTACCACTTCTTTCGCTCTCTCTTTTGCTTGTTGTATGAGGTCTTTGCTTGAATAATTATGCGTGTTTTTACAAGACATAAGCAAGCATAAGCCTATTATTACAATAATTATTCTTGACATAACTGTATATTATTCGGCTTGTGCCTATTATTCATCCAAATATTTATACGCCGCTTTAACTATCGCGGAGAAGCCGAACAAGAAAACTGACGAGGCTATTATGCAAAGTCCATATTTCCAAGAACCATGTTCAAAGTCGCTAAAAATGCCAAGTATGCCTTCAATTAAAGCAATCCACGCTATTATTTTGATAGCAGCCGGGACAATGAATGATTCACTGCCGTTTTCTTTATACCGCTTCCCTTGATACGGTTTGGAGTAATAATCGGTAAGAGGTGTTTTTGTTTCTTCTTCCATTGGTTGAATGAATTTCGATGTTAATATTGTGCGCACTTGCCGATAAAACAAAAGCGCAGACTTTCGCCATACGCCTCTTGGCTCACCACAAGCCTTAATACACTATGAGAAAGCCCGCGCCGTAAGGCACGTTCTCAATGTGTATTGATAGCTCGTTACAGTCCGAGGTGGTGATTCAGAGGCGCATTGAGCTAATATGTAAGGGTGCAATACCCCAAAGGAATACAGCATCGCTAATTTACATTTTTTTCTGACTTGGCAATGAATCAGTTGCCTTTCTTTTCCATTGCTAGACTTTTACAGTCCGATCCAACTCTCACTTTCCGTGAGAAGCATCCCTATGTTCAGAAATGCCCGGAATGTGAATACACCTAACTTACGGACTTTGTTAGGGACATTAATGTCCCCACCAAAATGCAATCTTATCTCTTTCAGAGAGTTACGCTGACTTAAAAAATAACCGTTTGCCCGAAGTTCATCCCCATGTTCCTGAACGTAACGCTTAATGGTTCTCTCATCCACTCCATAGAAATCAGCCACCATTTTAGTAGTGAAAAGTAGTTGGTCGTGGAAACGCAGGCCGTTGACATCCAAGTTCTTTTGGATGGTCTGAAGGGCATAATTGTTATTCAGCACGTTCTGCCGTTCGATATTTGATACTGTCAAGTCGTTCATATCGCAAAAGTAGCACTTTTATTTTGATTTACAGCGATATGAATTCAGTTTTGTATCGCTATCGAAAGGAGATATCCGGCAGAGAATCGATGCCCTCGCGTTTGAGGGAATCGACGGCGCGGATGTATTTATCAGTGCACTTAAGCCAGACAGGGGGCAGAAGAGGCAAGCCGAGCTAATGCTACTGTAGCGCCGGCTCTTTTTCGAAGCGGATTTTCTCCGCCGTTTCAAGAATTTCACGGTTCTGCTGACGCTCCAGCGGCGAACTGCACCAGTGGTTTATGGTCATCAACCACGCTGAACTCCACGGGCTGACGGTTCACTGCGGTGGGGGCATGGTCATAGCGGCATGATGCGGATTACCTGACGTGCGCCTACCGAATCGGTTGTCAGACCGTTGCTGTTGTCGGACACGCAAACAACCGGGGCCGTAAGCTGGAAAAGGTTCATTATCTCGCCGAGATTCTCTCCCTTCAACATAAAGCGGAAGGTGCGGTCCTTCAGGCGCGGGTCGATTTCAAACTCAACATTATAGATTTGTTCCAGGCGGCGGCAGATGCGGTAGATCGAATCGTCCTCGAAAACAAGCACGCCATTGCGCCATGCGCAATACCGGTCGAGGTCAACCCCTTTGCTTACTGTCTGGCATCCATCCTTTATTTCCAGATGTTCGCCCGGAAGCAGCGACACGCGGTTACCGCCGTCGGCGACCTCCACTTTACCTTCCGCCAAGGTAACCGAAGCATCCCTGTCATAAGCGTTGACATTGAACTCCGTGCCGGTTGCCGTAACCGACATATACGGCGTGTGGACATTGAACGGGTGCGACGCATCGGCATGAACCTTGAAATAAGCCTCGCCGTGAAGCTTTACATCACGGCTGTCGCCGCTCATATCCTGCGCATACTCCAGATTGCTGTTGGCATTGAGCCACACAACGGTGCCGTCGGGTAGCGACGCCTTGCTGGTGCATCCATAGTCGGTCGACAGCGTTATGTTCTGGCTCACGGCATCGCCCGACCTGCTGACCAGAAAATATATCGTGACGGCAAGCAGCGGCAGAATCGCCACTGCCGCGATCCTTGACCAGAATACTACCAGTTTTCTTATAAATCCGGAACCACGGGGAACAATGCCGGCCTTTGCCAGCACTTTCCATTCGGCCTTATCAACATCACTGTCGGAAACTTCAAACGCCGGGTTCAACGCCTCCCAGAGGTCCTGCTGCTCAAAGAACAGTTTCTTGTTCTGGGGGGACAGTTCAATCCATTTCCGCAGCCGGTCAATCTCATCCGGCGTGGCGCTACCGTCGAAATAGCGGGCAATGATTATGCCGATATCCGTGCTATCGTTACCAATGTGATTCATGTCAGTATATTATAGGAGATTACGGGCAGATAGAATAGCTATTATCAAGATCTTGTAGACCTGCAGATTCTGTTGAAGGAATTTAAGGGCTTTGCTTATGCGCGCCTCTACCGTACGTACGGATATGTTGAGGCGCCTGGCAATCTCTGAATATTTCAGCTTCTCTTGCCTGCTGAGCATCAATGTCTCGCGAACTTCCGGCTCAAGCCGTGCCAGCGCGGCCTCATAGGCATCAGACAGTTCCGTGAAAAACATATGCTCATCGGGCGACTGCGAGAGAATCGTTCCACGGTTCATCTCCTCATACGACATCTTGACCTTCATGTGCCGAAGTTCGTTGAGGGCGAGATTCTGTACAAGCGCGATGAGGTAGGAGCGGATAGAGGTGTCTATCTCAAGTTTCTTCCTGTTGGTCCACACCTTGATAAACGCCTCCTGCACAATATCCTCGCAAGTGCTTTTATCGGGGATGAAACGCGCTGAGAAACGGACCAGGTCTGCATAATACCGACGAAAAATTCTTACAAAGGCCTCGTGGCTGTCGAATTTGAGGGCAGCCACCAATAGCGCATCGTTTTTTAATTCTTCGTTTGCCATGGCACGTAATTTTTTGGCAAAAATATGTTATAATGCGATAATTGGCAAGCGGTTTTAACAAAATTTTCTTTAATCTTATTTTTTATCACTTTGCGATGTGGTTTTTTTGAAGTAAAGTGTTATTGTAATAGAACGGATGTAAACAAGCTCTAACAAGCCCTAACACACCTTAAACATTTACCTCGAAAATACCAATCATTTTTATAAATATGGAAAATGTAATACCTATCAATTGCCGCCACCGGTTGGGCACGGCGTTAAGACCCCTTTTGGTCTTGCTGCTGCTCTGCATCGGAGCCTCAGGCTACGCGGCCGACAACACAGTGACACTCGATGTCAGTAACGTCTCACTTGAAAGCGTTCTGCGCTCGATAGAGAAACAGACCGACTACCGGTTCTTCTACAGCAAGGAGACGGTTAACGTCAACGTGAACGTATCTGTAAAAGCACAGGACGAAAAGGTGAAATCCGTGCTCGACAAGCTGCTTCCGGCTCACGGCATCAGCTATGTGATCAATAAAGACCGAATTGCCCTCAAACAGGCGGCACCTTCCCCCCAGACAACAAATAAACAGAAACAGGATTCCAAAGGTAACAAGATAAAAGTAGTCGGCACAGTAACCGACACAAAAGGGGAGCCCCTGATCGGTGCATCGGTTAAAGTCGAAGGTGAAGCCACAGGCATGGCCACAGATATCGACGGCAACTATGAGATCGAAGTGCCGGAAGGGAGCCGCCTGGAGTTCTCATACATCGGCTACAAGTCTGAGAAAAAGAAAATCACCCGGGCAGGCAAACTCGATGTGGTTCTGGCCGAGGACACCCAGATGCTCGACGAAGTGGTTGTGATCGGCTACGGCACAATCGACAAGAAAGAGCTCACATCGGCCGTGTCGCATGTCAGCGCAAAGGACTTCCAGTCGGTTGCATCCACCGACGTGTCGATGCTTATCCAGGGAAAAGTCCCGGGCCTTTCGGTTGTGAACACCGCAGCCGCCGACCCCAACTCGGCTGCGAGCCTGCAGATTCGAGGCGTGTCGTCGCGCGAGGCCGGCCTCGGCCCGCTGATTGTGCTCGACGGTGTGCCTGGTGCAAGCCTGACTAACATCAACCCCAACGACATCGCATCATTCGACGTCCTTAAGGACGGTGCGGCTTCGGCCATCTACGGAACCCGTGGCTCCAACGGTGTAATCGTCATCACCACCAAAAAAGGCGCACGCGACGGCCAGACCCACACCACATATTCCACGACCCTGTCGTGGGACAAGGCAAACCGCGACCTTGACATGATGAATGCCGACGATTACCGCTCGCTGCGCATCCCCTCGGGTGACGCCGCCGTGGACCTCGGTGCAAGCGAAGACCTCTTCGACCTTGTGCAGCAGGTTGGATTCAAGCAGCAGCACACCCTCACCGTAAGCGGAGGCGGAGCCAACACGAACTACCGTGTCACAGCCGATTACCGCAATGCCGACGGCATAGATAAACGCGGAAACCGCGAGGAATATGGCGCACGCGCCTCCATCAACCACACCACCAAAGGGGGGCTGTTCTCGGTCAACCTTAATGTGGCTCCGCGCATTGTTTACCGCAATCTCGCCGACAACGACGTGTTTCGCCGCGCGATAGAGGCAAATCCTACCACTCCGGTATGGAACGCCGACGTGCCGGGGCGCTATTATGATTTCACCGACCATAACGGCTTCATCAACCCGCTCGAGTCGATGGCTCTGGTAAAGAACAAAAGCCATGAGAAAATCCTCGACTGGGACGGCACACTCAAGCTGAACCTCCTGCCGCTTTTCATGCCGAATGCCAAATACAGCCAGTCGCTCAGCACTCAGGTGACATTCGCAGACCACCAGTACAACAACGACGTCAATTATTCCGAGCCGGCGACAATGAACCAGCATCTCCGCAACAACAAGAGAGGCTTCGGCTCGCGCACTGCCAACAACGCCCGTAACCACAGCCTGGAATGGATCGCCAACTACAGCATCAGCATCAAGAACCACAACCTCCGCGCAATGGCAGGTTACTCCTACCAATACTGGCAGAATTCCGGATTCAGCTGTGAGAACTACGATTTCGCCAACGACGGTATCGGCGCCGACAACATCGGCTCCGGCGACGGAATGAAGGAAGAGGGCGAAATAGGCATGAGCAGCTACAAGGAGGACAACAAGCTCATCGCATTCTTCGGACGAATCAGCTACGACTACGACGGGCGCTATATGTTCACGGCATCCATGCGTCACGAAGGGTCGTCGAAGTTCGGTAAAAACCACAAATGGGGTAACTTCCCCGCTGTCTCGGCCGGATGGCGCATCTCCAAGGAAAAATTCATGGAGGGCACCTCGTCATGGCTCAACGACCTGAAAATCCGCGCCGACTTCGGTGTGACAGGTAACCAGGAGTTCGGCAACTACCTGTCGCTCGACACCATGGGCCCGTTTGGCTACAGCTACTACAACGGACAGTGGATCAGAGTGTGGGGTCCCGGCAAGAACGTCAACTCCGACCTCCACTGGGAGCAAGGCAAGAACTGGAACGTGGGTCTGGATTTCTCACTGTTCAACAACAGGCTCTACGGTTCGTTCAACTACTTCCACCGCCGCCAGCAGGACCTTCTGGGCAACTACCGTGTGCCTATGCCCCCCTATCTGTTCACACACACCTATGTTAACGTGGGAACGATGCGAAACCAGGGCTTCGAGTTCGACATCACATTCAATGCCGTGCAGACACGCGATTTCACCTACACCATGAATTTCATCGGCACAACACAGTCGAACAAATTCGTGGACTTCAGCAACTCCGAGTTCGTCGGCAACGACTACTACGACGTGGCCTATACCGAGAACCCGTATCCCAACATACCCATCCAGCGCATCGAGAAAGGCCGCTCGATAGGTGAATTCCACATGTTCAAATATGCCGGTATCACCACCGACGGCGAATGGCTGATCTACGACAAGGACGGCGACATCATCAAAGGCATCCAGGGCACAGAGGCCGACCGCCAGTATGTAGGCAACGGTCTGCCCAAATTCACCCTCTCCATGGGCCACAACTTCCGCTACAAGAATTTCGACCTGTCGCTGTTCTTCCGTGGTGCATTCGGATTCCACATCTTCAACATCCACGATTTCTATTACGGCACCCGTAATTTCACCGGCAACACGCTCCGCAAAGCATACGGAAAGAACCAGCAGATATCGTCGACACAGAACCCGATTGTCAGCGACTACTTCCTGGAACGCGGCGACTATTTCAAACTTGACCAGCTTACGCTCGGCTACACCCTGCCGCTGCCCAAAGTCAGGTTCATGGATTCGCTCCGCGTCTACGGAACCGTACGCAACGTGTTCACCATCACAAAGTACAGCGGCATGGATCCTTCGAATTTCCAGGTCAACGGCCTGACTCCGGGAGCCCACGGCGGCCGTGGCTACTATCCCACCACCCGCCAGTTCATACTGGGTGTGCAGCTTGATTTCTAATCTGAGTAATACCAAGGTCAATTAAAAATGAAACCATATAAATACTTTGCAGGGCTGGCAATGGCCTTATTGACCCTGCCGGGGTGTACCGATCTTGACGAAACCGTCTACAGCCAGGTAAGCTCCAACAACTACTTCAACACGAGAGAAGACGTGATTTCAATGGCGTTCCGCGCATTCGAGCACGGCTACTGGACCATTGTGCCGCGCTTCAGAATGAACGAGCTTTCTGCCGACCAGCTCATAATTCCCCGCCGCGACGGCAGCTGGGACGACGGCGGTGTCTGGCGACAGTTCCACTACCACACATGGACACCCGACATCTCGCGCCATGTGCACGACGAATGGGACTCGCAGTTCGCAGGCATCGGTCAATGCAACTTCGCCATCGACCGTTTTAACGAGCTCACCCCCGACCAATTCGGATTCGCAGAAGAAGAATGGAACTCCCTCAAGATGCAGAACAGGGTTCTGCGCTGCTGGTTCTATCTCCGTCTGCTCGATGCCTTCCGCAACGTCCCGTTCTGCGTAAGCTACGACGACCAGTCGCAGAACACGCTCTCGCAGGTGCCCCCTGAGCAGATTTTCAACTTCATCGAGGAGGAGCTGAAAGCTGCCATCCCGCTTCTGTATAAGAAAGAAAGCCTCGGCAGCGGGTCAAAATACGCCAACATGTGGACCCAGGCCGGCGCGGCATCATTGCTTGTGCGCCTGTATCTCAACGCAAAGGAATACATCGGTGTCGACCGTCTTGCCGATTGCGAGAAGGTGGCTCAGGACATAGTCGACGGCGTCTACGGCGCATATAAGGTGGCCGACCGCTGGGATGCCCCGTTCGATTCCGACAACGACAACTGCGACGAGCTGGTGTTCTTCTTCTCCGGTTCATGCAACTACACCAGCTGGCACTATAACCAGCTTTACAACTGGGGCGTGCCCTCATATTCCGAACTTTATTTCGACGACGCCAAAGTAAAACATGGCGGACACAACGGTGAATTCGTATGCTCGCCGAGCTACGACCCAACCGGCAAGCTCTACGACTATGAGCTTGGCATGACCATCCAGAAGTTCCGCAAGTATAACGGAGACGTGCGCCTGGCGAAATACAGGAACCTCGGAGGAGGCAAACGCGAAGGAATGTTCCTCTATGGCTACCTTGAATACAAACAGAACGGCGTACCGCGCAAACTTAAAGCCCCTGAAATGCCCTACGACCTGTGCATCCGCGATGCCGTGGGTCAGTTCCACTACACCAAGGAAGACAAATGGCTCACTTCGTCCGAAAGCAACATGACCACCGGCGACTACAACTCGGGCTGGTACACCGTGAAATATCCCATGTACAGCAACAACGACCCGGGAGCCGGTGAAAGCGATTTCGCCGAAATTCGCCTGCCGGAGATAATCTATACTCTTGCCGAGTGCAAACTCCGCAAAGGCGATGCCACCGGTGCGGGTAAACTTCTCAACAGCGTGCGCCGCCGCAACTATCCCTCCTACCTGCACAAGCAGGTGCTCTATCAGCCCGAAGGGAATGTGGAGCTCGACATGAACGAGATGCTCGACGAATGGGGCCGTGAATTCCTGGCCGAAGGACGCCGCCGCATCGACCTGATACGTTTCGGTAAATTCAACACAGGCAAATGGTGGGACAAACAGCCCGATGCCGACGACCACACCAAGATTTTCCCCGTGCCCCGCGTGCAGATCACTACCAACGCCGCACTCGTGCAGAACCCGGGCTACAAATGACAAGAGTAATTCTGAACTCTAAACTGATATCAAAATGAAGATATACAAATTCACAGCGATTATCGCAATAATGCTGATGGGGATTTTCATGGCAAGTTGCGAAGATGAGAAAGATATAATCGTGATCGACGGGAATATCCCCATCAAGACCTCCACCCTCTACATCGTGGGCGACGCCACGCCGGCAGTGTGGAACATCGACAAGCCGATCCTTCTTGACGTAAGCGAAGAAGACCCGCTCGTGTTCATCTACGACGGCAACCTTTCGCAGGGCGAACTGAAAGCCTACCTCACACCAGGCAACTGGGACTCGCCTTGCGTGCGGCCTCTCACTGCAGGCTCACCCATAAGCAAAGCCGACAACGTCGAGCCCTTCCAGCTCTATTCAGGAGGCGAGGACCTCAAATGGTCTGTAAAGAACGCCGGACACTACCGCCTGGTTTTCGACCTGCGCAACTGGACGCTGAGCACGACATTCCTCGGATATTGATTCCATCGGGTACTGATTTCCGGGAATGAATCAGAGAGCTTCCGATAACTGATTAAGGTTAGTTTTAGGTTTCCCATGAGGTTTCCCCGCTCCGGCATCACATGCCGGGGCAAGGGATGCCCATCAGACAATACAATGAAATGAATAACATGACAAGATTCTCTATTTTAAGCAAATTCTTTATTGCCGCACTGCTCTGCACAACCACACTGGTCGCCACGGCCTGCTCCGACGGCAATTCCCAAGACGAAGGCGAACCTCTGCCTGAGCCTCCAGCCCCCGAACTGCCCGCACTTCCCGTGCCAGGCGACATACACAACTACAAAGCTCCCCTCTACTGGACCATCTACGAATATGCCCGCACCTGGGAGCTTGAGGGCGTTCCATACGACCAGATGGACCTGAGCTCGGACGAGTGGGACGCAGTCATCGACATGATGGCCACAAAATTCAAGCCCTACGGCTACGACATGATCTGCACCGACGGCTTCCTGCCCCAGCTCGCACGCGACGGCGGCATCTACATGTCGCACTACGGCTCAATGCCGCTCAAAGAACTCGTGCGACGCGCCAAGGCAAAAGGGCTGCGCGTGGGTGTCTACGACAACCCCCTGTGGATCAAAGGAAACCTGAACAGCAAAGTGCCCGGAACAAACTACACCCTGCGCTCGCTCACACGCAATCCGCAGGACAAGGTGCTGTATCCCCAGGTCACCGACCGTCCTGACTTCACATGGCTCGTGACCGACCATCCCGGAGCACGCGAATATATCGACGGATGGTTCAAGCACTACCACGACATGGGCGTGGACTTCGTGCGCATGGACTTCATGTGCTGGTATGAGGACGGAGACCCCGGCCGCGACTATCCCGTCACCTGCGGCTACGGACGCGAACGCTACGAACGCGGCCTCGCCTATATATGCGAATCGGCCACAAAATACGGCATATTCACTTCAATCGTGATGCCCGAACTCTACAACGACGCCGAATTTGAACGCAAATACTGCAACATGACACGCATCGTGCAGGACACAAACATCGGCGGATGGCACCACTTCTCGTCGTTCAACCGGGGCAAAATCTATGACAGATGGCCATATGCCGACAACCAGATGGACGGTTTCGCACACTGGAGCCATATCGGTGGCAAAGGCAAGATTCTGCTCGACGGCGACTTCCTGCGCCTTAACCGATGCAGCTCCGACGACGAGCGCCGCTCGCAGGTGTCGCTCCAGCTCATTGCAGGCGGCCCCGTGGCTATAGCCGACACACCTGAAACGATCGGGAACCTTGACAGATTCTACACCAACGAAGAGCTTCTGGCTCTCAACACCGACGGTTTCGTGGGCAAACCCCTGTCGGATGTTGTCAACAGCGAAGGAAGCTGCATATGGTGGGGCACCATGAGCAACGGCGATGTGGTGCTGGCCATGTTCAACCGCGAGGAATCCGGCAAAAAGATGACGGTAGCACTTGCCGACATGGCTCTGGATGGGGAATTCAAAGTGCGCGACCTTTGGCGCCATGCCGACGAAGGCACTGTTTCCGGCACATTCGAAGCCACGGTTCCCAGTCATGGCTGCAAGGTTGTAAAATTAACCCGATAATCACCTTCCGGACTCTCTCTCCGCACATCAACCGGTCAGTTTCTTCATCTAATGCGCTTCGCTTCTGCTGAGGCGAAGCGCATTACACATTTTTCAAAATACACCATACCCAAAAACAACGCTCACTCCCATATAACATTCTGCCTGAAAATGAAACTCTTACCTCAACTATTCGTTATCGGCGCCGGGCTGGCACTGCTTTCCTGCACACAGACGTCGGCGGAAGACCGTTTTATAGACAATTTACTTGACAAGATGACCCTTGAAGAAAAATTGGGTCAGCTGAATCTGCTGGTAGGCGGCGATATTATTTCAGGAACGACACAGGACCAGGGTAGCGACAGCCTTTTCATCACAGGCAAAATCGGCGGTGTCTTTAACGTGAAAGGCGTCGAATCGGTTTCACGAATTCAGCATCTTGCAGTGGAGCATGGACCGCACGGCATACCGCTGCTTATAGGAGCCGACGTTGTCCACGGCTATGAGACGGTTTTCCCCATTCCTCTCGCCCTATCGTGCTCGTGGGATACAGTTGCCATCGAGAAGATGGCCCGCATCTCGGCGATCGAGGCCACGGCCGACGGTGTGAACTGGAATTACAGCCCAATGGTCGACATATGCCGCGACCCGCGGTGGGGGCGCATCGCCGAAGGTTCCGGTGAGGACCCCTATCTCGGAAGCGTAATCGCCAAAGCATACATACGTGGCTATCAGGGCGACGACATGAAATCGGACAGCACAATGATGGCTTGCGTCAAGCACTTTGCCCTCTATGGCGCTGCCGAGGGTGGCCGCGACTACAACACAGTCGACATGAGCCTGCAGAGGATGTTCAACTACTATCTGCCGCCGTTTAAAGCCGCCGTCGAAGCCGGCTGCGGCTCTCTGATGACCTCGTTTAATCTGATCAACGGCATGCCGGCCACTGCCGACCGGTGGCTCATTGAGGACGTGTTGCGCAAGCAATGGGGATTCGACGGCATGACCGTATCCGATTTTAATTCCATTTCCGAAATCTCGACATTCGGCCTTTCGGAAAGGGAAGATGCCGCCGCTTTCGTACTCAAGGCTGGCACCGACATGGACATGGTGTCGGGACTGTATTTCAACACACTGAAGGACGCAGTGGAGCGCGGCGACGTTGACGAGGCTCTGGTAGACAAGGCCTGCCGTCGTGTCCTTGAAGCCAAAATGCGGCTCGGCCTGTTCGACGACCCATATAAATACTGCAAGCCCGAGCGCCTTGACCGTGACATGTACAATGAGGCCCACCGCACTGCAGCGCGCGAGATTGCCGCCGAGACTTTCGTGCTGCTTAAAAACAGCTCATCACTGCTTCCGCTGGCCAAAAAAGGCAAGATAGCCTTGATCGGACCGCTGGCTGATGCCGGAAACAATATGTGCGGATGCTGGAGTGGCTACTGCCGCCCCGAAAAGCACGGATCGCTGTTGCAGGCATTCCAAGATGCAGTAGGCGATAAGGCCGAGGTAATCTATGCACGCGGCTCAAATATATACCGTGACGAGACCACCCAGCGCAATGCCGCCGGACAACGACAGCTTGAACATGGCGACGACAGCGCTTTGCACAAAGAGGCCCTGGCCGTTGCTGCAAGAGCCGATGTCATCGTAGCAGCAATGGGCGAATGCGCCGACATGAGCGGCGAATCGGCTTCGCGCGCAGAACTGACAATCCCCGACACACAGCGCGAGCTGCTGCGCAAGCTCGTAGCCACCGGCAAACCGGTTGTGCTGCTGCTGTTCACCGGCCGTCCACTTGTGCTTGACTGGGAAAACGACAATGTCCCTGCAATCCTGAATGTATGGTTCGGCGGGTCGCAAGCGGCCGAGGCCATCACTGATGTGGTGTTCGGCGACAAAAACCCGTGCGGCAAACTCACCGCGACATTCCCGCGCTCCGCAGGACAGATTCCTTTATATTACAATCATCTCATGCCAAGTCATCCCGACCCGGAGGATGGTGTGTTCAACCGCTATTGCAGCAACTACATCGACATAAGCAACGAGCCCCTCTACCCATTCGGCTACGGCCTGAGCTACACCACTTTTGAATACGGCACAGCCGGAATCAACGGCAATGAGGTCAGCGTAAGCGTTCGGAATACCGGCGCCGTTGAAGGAACAGAAATCGTGCAATTGTACGTCCGTGACAAGATTGCACGGATTGCACGGCCTGTAAAGGAATTGAAATCTTATCAGCGGGTTTCACTCAAACCGGGCGAGACAAAAACACTCACCTTCAGGATCACCCCCGACATGCTCGGATACTACGATGCCGGGCTGAATTACGTGTGCGAACCAGGCGCGTTTGAAATCATGGTAGGACCCGACAGCCGCAGCCTTCAGTCCTTAGAGTATATCCTTAACAATTAAGACTCCATCACAACATGAAGCGTCACATCAGCTTTATGGCCCTTTTAGGCTTCGCATGTTCGGCGTTTGCCCTGAACATCGAGGACATAAACATACGCGACCCATTCATCCTCACCGACAGCGCGCGACAGATCTACTACATGTACCGGACCGCCGACTCGATCATGGCCGGCGGCACGGTGCGCGGAGGTGTGGAAGTGTTCACCAGCCGCGACCTGAAAAACTGGAACGGCCCACAGACCGTGATGCGCATCCCCGACGACAATGGCCTTACCGGAACGGTATGGGCCCCTGAAGTTCACCGGTACAACGGCAGATACTATCTGTTTGCCACCATCAACAGCGACATAGAGTGGAAGAAGCGGAGAGAGGGATGGTACCCCTACAGATGGCGCGGCACCCAGATTTTCCATGCCGACACTCCCGAAGGGCCGTTCCGACCGTTCAGCCAATTCGTCACCACCCCTATGGACTGGATGGCCCTCGACGGCACCCTGTGGGTCGAGGACAATAAACCCTACATGGTATTCTGCCACGAATGGGTGCAGACCGACGACGGCACAATGGAGGCCGTAGAACTTACGCCCGACCTGTCGGCAATGGCCTCCGGACCGCAGACCCTCTTCTGCGGCTCCGCTCCCGGCTGGTCGACCGGAATAGAGCATTCGCCAGGCTTGCCGAAAGGCTACATCACCGACGGCTGCTACCTCTACCGCACCAAAACAGGAAAACTGCTCATGATCTGGTCGAGTTTCAGCAACGGCGATTATGCCATCGGCATTGCCGAATCCGTCACAGGAAGTGTCAGAGGTCCCTGGCGCCAGCAGGAGAAACCCCTGTTTGTGAAGAACGGCGGCCACGGCATGATTTTCAAGACCCTTGACGGCGGCCTGAGGCTAATCCTACACCAGCCCAACAGTCCGCTCGGTGCAGAACGAGCCAGAATCTTTGAACTTGAAGACACCGGCCACACGCTGGAACTAAAATCAACCGATAATTAAACAACCACCCAAACCAATCATAATCCACACTCAATGAAAGCGATCCACCTTTGTGCGCTTATTGTCCTGTCGCAGCCGTGCATCAATAGTGTTTCGGCGAAAGAATACAGGTTGCAATCCCCTTCAGGCAACATCACCGCCAACATTGATTGCGGCGACGAGCTGAATTATTCCGTGAGCTACGACGGACGCGAAGTGCTTGCCAAGTCGCCGGTTTCGATGACGTTGAGCGACGGCACCGTATGGGGCACCGACAGCAGGGTTTCCAAAGCCGTGCGCCGGTCAAACGAAAGCATTGTCGAGAGCCCGTTTTCACAGTCGGCCACAATGGCCGACAATTACAACGCCCTCACCCTGCGCATGAAGGGGGACTGGAGTGTTGAATTCCGCGCATACAACGACGGTGTGGCCTATCGTTTCGCAAGCACACGCAAACAACCCTACGAGATAACCGCCGAACAGGCTGAATTCAATTTCCCCGCCGACTATACGGCCAGTGTGCCCTATGTACGCACCGGCAGCGACGACGACATGCAATCGCAGTTCTTCAACTCCTTTGAAAACCGCTACACCGTGAGTCCCCTGTCGGAGCTCAACCCGCGCCGACTGGCGTTCCTCCCCCTTTCGGTCGATGCCGACGGCGTGACCGTCGCAATCACAGAAACCGACCTGAACAATTATCCGGGGCTCTATCTCTACAACCCCGACGGCACCAACTCCCTCAAGGGGAAACATGCGCCTTACCCGACAAAAATTGTCGACGGCGGATATAACAACATCGAGGGTGTTGTGACCGAAACCGCCAGCTACATAGCCCGTGTGGACGGGGCGCGCACATTCCCATGGCGCATCCTCGTCATCGGGACCGACAGCGACATCGCAGCCACCAACCTGAGTTATCTGCTGGCGGCTCCGTCGCGCATCGCCGACACCACATGGATCAAGCCCGGCAAAGTGGCCTGGGACTGGTGGAACAGCTGGAACATTACCGGAGTTGACTTCGAGGCCGGCATCAACACCCCCACCTACAAGCATTATATCGATTTCGCCGCCGAAAACGGCATAGAATATGTGATTCTCGACGACGGATGGGCTGCAGGCAAGGGTGAGGACCTCTTTATCCTCAATCCGGACATCGACCTCAAAGAAATCATATCCTACGCCACCGCGAAGAATGTGGGCATAATACTGTGGGCAGGTTACCGCGCCTTCGAGCGCGACCTCGAAAAGGTCTGCAAGCACTATGCCGGAATGGGGGTCAAGGGGTTCAAGGTCGACTTCGAGGACCGGGACGACCAGCTCATGACTGCCTTCAACCACCGTGCAGCCGAAACCGCCGCACGCTATCATCTGGTGCTCGACCTGCACGGGTCATACAAACCGGCCGGAATCAACCGCACCTGGCCAAACGTGCTCAACGTCGAGGGGGTAAACGGCCTCGAAAACGTGAAATGGACAGAAATGGACGATTTCGACATAATCCAATACGACACCATGCTCCCCTTCCTGCGCCAGATTGCCGGGCCGCTCGACTACACTCAGGGAGCCATGGTCAATGCCGTGCGCCACAATTTCCGCCCCATCCACAGCCAGCCGATGGCACCCGGAACACGCTCCCACCAGCTGGCACTATACATGGTGCTCTATTCTCCTCTCAACATGCTCTGCGATTCACCCTGCAATTACCGCCGCGAGCAGGAATGCACCGACTTCATCGCATCGGTCCCCACCGTATGGGACGAGACCCGGGTGCTCGACGCCAAGATGGGTGAATACGTCGTGACGGCACGCCGCAAAGGGAGCGACTGGTTTATCGGAGGCATCACCAACTGGACCGCACGCGACCTTACAGTCGACCTCGCGCCGCTTAACCTCAACACCGGCGCGCAGATCACCCTTTTCACCGACGGAGCCAACGCTCACCGCAACGGCAACGACTACCGACGCATCACCGCGACGGTTTCGCCGACCAGCTCCCTTGACGTTCATCTCGCTCCCGGCGGCGGATTTGCCGCCCGCATCAGCGCCTCAGGCGCCCGATAAACATCCTTTACCAAGCCAATAGAATTAAATCCAACATAACTCTCAATGAAACGTTTGCTCAACATCTTTGCAGCCATTTCGACCTGTGTCACCCTCGCGGGCACCGAACTCAACCCGGTGGCCAACCCCGACGCGGTGGTGACCGAAGGAGCGGTGCGCTTCACGGTGCTCACTCCCGAGATGATCCGCGTGGAATACAACCCTTCGAAACAGTTCGAGGACCGCGCCACATTCACCGTAGTGAACCGCAACCTGCCGGTGCCACATTTCACCAAGTCGGAAGACGATGAATTCCTGTACATCAACACCGACAAGCTGAAACTGAGATACCGCAAGGGCACCAATCCATATTTCGAGCCCAACCCTCCCGGCAACCTCAACATAACCATGCAGCTCAACGGGCGCCCCGTGACATGGTTCCCCGGACAGGGCGACGGCAAGAACCTCAAAGGCACATGCCGCACACTCGACCGCTGCTTCGGCGACGGTTACCGCTCACAGCTTGAAAACGGACTGATTTCGCGCTCTGGCTGGGCCGTAATCGACGACTCGCCGCAATGCGTGCGCTCCGACGGCAGCCGCTCGCTTGCACTGGTTCCCGATGAAACAGGGGTGGACCAGGTGGCTCCACGCGACGACAAAGAGGCTCTCGACCTCTATTTTCTCGGCTACGGCCACGACTACAAGCGCGCACTGAAAGATTACACTCTTATCGCCGGTAAAATGCCGCTTCCTCCCGACTATGCATTCGGCTACTGGTATAGCAAGTATGAGAATTACACCGCCGACGATTACCGCAACATCATCAGGAATCTCAAAGAGAACGACATCAACACCGATGTGCTCATTCTCGACATGGACTGGCACTGGAACGGAGATCCCGACCCGAAAAAATCAAACGGGCGCGGGGGATGGACCGGATGGAGCTGGAACACCAACCTGATACCCGACCCGACAAAGTTGCTCAAGGATATACATGACAGCAACATGCATCTGGCGCTCAACCTGCATCCGGCCATGGGGGTGGACTCTTCTGAAGACATATTCCCCGGCATGGCTGCCGACATGGGGCTCGATGCCGACACAACCCGCACGATTCCCTGGCAACTTGAAGACAAAAACTTCTATAAGGCTTTCGCGAACAACTTCCTCCGCCCGCTTGAGCGGCAGGGCGTCGACTTCTGGTGGCTCGACTGGCAGCAGCATCTCACAAGCCCCTACACCGACGGCCTCGGCGAGACATTCTGGTGCAACCACGTGTTCTACAACGATATGAAGGCGAACCGTCCCGACCGCCGTCCGATGATTTTCCACCGTTGGGGCGGACTTGGCAGCCACCGCTACCAGATAGGCTTCTCGGGCGACACATTCATCAACTACGCATCGCTCGCTTTCCAGCCCTATTTCACCGCCACGGCATCGAACGTGTGCTACGGATACTGGGGACACGACATAGGCGGCCATATGTACGACAGCAGCTATCCGGTCAACGATCCCGAGCTGCTTCTACGCTGGTTCCAGTTCGGAGTCTTCACCCCCATTTTCCGCAGCCATGCCGCCATCGGCACCTGGATCAACCGCCAGATTTGGACCTACGACAATTTCTCCCAGCTCAATGCCACGGTGAAACTGCGCTATGCACTGTTCCCCTACATCTACACCATGGCACGCAAAAGCTATGACACTGGAGTGGGCATCTGCCGTCCTATGTATTACGAATATCCAGAATGCGACGAGGCATATGCTTTCGAGAGCCAGTATTTCTTCGGCGACGACATTATGGTTGCCCCAGTAGTGGAGCCCTCTGTCGATGGCATCAGCAGCAAACGCATATGGTTTCCCGAAGGCAACTGGTGGTCGGTGGCCGACAACCGTTTGATCAAAGGCAATTCCATTCAGACACTCGACTTCACCCTCGACCAGATTCCATACTTCTATCGCGAGGGCGCCGTCATCGTCAACAATCCCCCTGAGGTAAAAAGCACAACCGAACGCCCCGAAAAGCTGATTGTCAATATCGTGGCCGGAAAAGACGGTGAAACCACACTCTATGAGGATGCTGGCGACTCAAACGACTACGACACCAATTTTGCCAACACCCGAATCTCGCACAGAACCGACGGCACCCGTGCAACCTACACCATCGGCGCCCGCGAGAGGTTGACGGCCGGCCTCCCTTCAAAGCGCGCCTATCAGCTCCGCATCTACAACACCGACGCACCCGCCGACGGTAAGGCGCAAGTCGACGGCAAAAATGTTAAGGCCGAGTACGATGCAACATCGCGATGCACCGTCATTGACGTCCCGTCGGCAAAATGCGACAAAAGCCGCGAAATCACAGTTGAGTATAACCAATGAGCATAATTAACCTGATATAATAACCTTTAAAATTCACTTAAATCATCCAGGAAAAGCTTAATCAGTAACCTTCCAAAAACATGGGTGAAAGCCTTGGTCAACGAGGCTCTACGAGGCTTTCACCCTCTTAAAACAGTCCTCAGAACCTCACTACATGAATCTTATGAACCTAAATCTTCTCAAAAAAACCGCCGCTTTCCTGCTGGTGACATCAGCCATGGCGGCAACCGCGCAAACAACCACACCTCCCGAAAATCTTTATCTGATAGGCGACGCCACAACTGCGGGATGGAATGCCAACGAACCTGTAACCATGGAGAAAGTAAGCGATTACGAATTCACTTACACTGGCGATCTGACAATCGGGGAATTTAAGATGCCCTGGGTCAAAGGCGATGGAATGTGGGGTGGGAGCACATATATAGCTGTCAACGCCGGCGAACCGTTGACAGCCAAAGGTCTTACCGACTACGAGTGTGCTTTTACCCCCGACGGCTCCCCCGACAGCAAATGGCGGGTGAAAATTCCGGGAACGTATAAACTGACACTCAAAATCGACCCCACCGACATCTCCAAAGCCAAACTTACCGCAGTGTGCATCTCCACTCAGGATTACATCTATGCGTTAGGACAGGCCTTCAGCCAGTACGACTCATTCCATGGCACTCCCATAGAAAAAAAGGAGAACGGGGTATATGTGTGTCAGTGCAGTATGATCGACTCTAACGAAAACCGTCAGATCAAGTTCACCCTGTCGCAAGGCAATTGGGATGCGGTATATTTCATCCAGCCCACAGACGTAGACTACTATTTCGGAGACAACCAATTAGGCGGCGACGGCAGCGTGCAGCTGATTGAACCGGGCAAAGCATATCCCTTCAGACTTTCTTCCGCTTTTGACTGGAATGGATCGTTCGACCAGTTCTGGGGAGTGCAGCAAGATATGAGCGGCAAGTATGAGGTTACTGTCGATCTGATTAAAGAGACCGTTACTTTCAATTTCCTGCAAAACTATGATTTCGACCAGGACAATGTGACCGAGCTTCATATTCTGGGACTCTCCTCCGGCTGTTTCGACTCTAAAAGCCCCGGCCAGATGACATCGCTCGGGGATGGCAAATTCACCTGGACAGGCAATCTCGCCTATAACACAGATGACGGCGATCCGGAACATAAAAACAAACAGTTCAAGTTTGTCACACCCACCGGCGAGTGGAACGAAGTGTTCTATCTTGTGCCCGCCGATGCTAACACAAACGGTATTACAGAAATCGGAGTCGGTACACACTACCTGAAAATGGTCAACGACATTAGATATCATAACCTTGTTGACGCATTCTTCGGCCTTGAACCCGATGCTAATGGCAATTACACCATCAACGTCGATGTGCCCTCGATGACGGTAGAACTTAAAAAGAACACCTCAGGCATCGAAGAGATTGAAGCAGCCCAAACCGAAGGTGAGGAACAGATTTTCGATCTTAACGGCCGCCCCGTTAACCGCGAAAACGCCTGCGCAGGTTTTTATATCATACGCAAGGGAGGCAACGTTACGAAAGCCATCATCAAGTGATGAATCACTGACAATACTCCCGCCATAAACCAATGGGGTGTTGCAAGACTTGTCAAAGGCGTCACCACACTCCGACGATTCCGACGAGTAATGCAACACCCCACTTTTTTTATCCTGATGGCGAAAGCCTATAATATCCAACACCCTCAAAAGAGTGTGGGGATTTCGCATCCGATCACTCACAGATGATTTTCTTCGTGTTAAATTCAAACACCCTCTAAGTTAGTCAACAGAATCAATGGTAATGAACAGATTTCTAATTGCGGCGCTTATGATTGCCGCGACGGCAGATGCCGCCTCGGCCTACAGTCCGGCCGGAAACAACATTATGACCACATGGGGCGAGGCAATCGACCCCTCAGCCGTATGGCAGGAGTATCCCCGCCCGATCATGGCGCGCGGCGAATGGCAAAACCTCAACGGCTTGTGGAACTATGCCATTACCGGTGCCGACGCTGCCGCACCTGCGGATTATCAGGGAGAAATTCTTGTGCCGTTCTGCGCCGAATCGGCCCTTTCAGGTGTGGGCAAAGAGGTAGGCGCCGACAATGCGCTATGGTATAAACGCAATTTCACCATCCCCAGATCATGGCGCGGGCGCAACATCATGCTCAACTTCGGAGCGGTTGACTGGCAGGCCGACGTATGGGTGAACGGCGCGAAAGTGGGAAGCCACACCGGGGGGTACACACCGTTCAGCCTCAACATCACACCGGCACTAAAAAACGGAGGCGACAACGAGGTGGTTGTGCGCGTATGGGACCCCACCGACCTTGGCCCGCAGCCGCGCGGAAAGCAAGTGGCCAAGCCCGAAAAGATATGGTACACCTCAGTGACCGGCATATGGCAGACCGTCTGGCTTGAACCGGTCAACGAAACCCATATCTCGAATCTGAAAATATTACCGGACATCGACCGCAACACACTGAGAGTCGACGTTCAGCCGTCAGACGCCGCAAAAGGTTATATGACTGAAGTAACAGTAACCGACAACGGCAAAACCGTTGCCACCGGACGAGCCGTTTCGGGCCAACCGGTGGTTATCCCCATGCCCGGCGATGTGAAGCTATGGACGCCTGACAACCCGCATCTTTACGACCTCGAAGTGAAGCTTACCCTCGAAGGCAAAACCTTTGATACAGTCGACAGCTACGCGGCCATGCGAAAGTTCTCCACAAAAATGGGCGACAAGGGGATGGTGCGCCTTCAGCTCAACAACGAGGACCTGTTTCATTTCGGACTCCTCGATCAGGGATGGTGGCCCGACGGACTGTACACAGCACCTTCCCATGAGGCTATGACATATGACGTGGACAAAACCCTCGACTGGGGCTACAACATGATACGCAAGCACATCAAGGTGGAACCCGCCACCTGGTACACCTATTGCGACCGCAAGGGAATTATCGTCTGGCAGGACATGCCAAGCGGCGACAAAGACCCCGAATGGCAGGGACGCAACTATTTCGACGGGGAGGAGCTGCAACGCACACCTCAAAGCGAGGCAACCTACCGTAAGGAGTGGAAAGAAATAATCGATGCGCTTTACAACTATCCATGCATAGCCGTCTGGGTGCCGTTCAACGAAGCCTGGGGGCAGTTCAAGACCAAAGAAATAGCCGACTGGACCAAAACCTACGACCCTTCGCGTCTGGTCAATCCGGCCAGCGGCGGCAACCATTATCCCTGCGGCGACATGGTCGACGCACACAGCTATCCCTCACCCCCTGTGACCCATGTCTACGACGCCAAGCGTGCCAACGTGCTCGGCGAGTATGGCGGCATCGGCATGATTGTCGACGGACACATCTGGGCCCCAGACCGGGAGTTCAGTTATATCAACTGCAAGACGCCTGCAGAACTGACAGACCGCTATATAGGCTACGCAAACTTCCTTGACCAGCTGGCCAACGACTGGTTCGTAGGCGCCGTCTACACACAGACAACCGATGTGGAAATCGAAATGAACGGCCTTATGACCTATGACCGGAAAGTAATCAAAATAGATGAAGACCGCATAAGAGAGACAAACCGAAGGATTATAAAGAACCACAGCAAATGAAAGCGCAAATGAATATCTTTTATGGAATGGCATCCGTGGCACTGATTGCCTTGTCGTCATTGTCGATGCGGGGTGAAATCCTGCTCCCTTCGATATTCACCGACAATATGGTGGTGCAGCGCAACGCTACGCTGACGGTTGCCGGAACGGGAAAGCCCCTGTCGACCGTGACATTCAGAGCCGACTGGCCCGGTGGCCAGGCTGAGACACGGACTGACAACAACGGACATTTCGAAATGAAAATACCCACCCCACCGGCAGGAGGTCCTTACACAATCATTATCGACGATGGCACAGGCGACACCGGAAGGAAGGTGCTGCAGAATGTCCTTTCTGGCGAGGTGTGGCTATGTACGGGGCAGTCGAACATGGAATTTCCCGTCAAGGGGGACTGGGCACAGCTGATGGACGCCGATTGCGTTGTGGCCACAATGCAGCGCCCTGCGCTGAGGCTGCTGCAAATCAGCAACACCACATCGGTCGCTCCGCTCGATAATGCCCGGATAGAGTTCGGATGGGTGGAATCCTCGCCTGCAGCAGCTTCATTCTCGGCTATCGGCTATCTGTGCGGCAAGTTGCTTCAGGATTCCCTGAATGTGCCGGTAGGTGTGATTGATGCAACATGGGGAGGAACCCCGGTGGAAGCGTGGACTCCGCGCGAAGCGCTTGAAGGGGTGCCTGGCATGGAATTACGCTACGGAATGCTTGGTAGTGGGCTTGACGAACAGGCGTTAAGAGACAAGGAGATAATGCGTGTGTATGAAGCATATGACCATACCGGAAAAATCTCATATCCGTTTGACCGGAGCGTGATGCAAAAAGGGAATGGGTGGGGAAAGATGCCCGTGCCGTCAATGTGGGAGGCAAACGTGCTGCCTGGATTCGACGGTGTGGTGGCGATGCAGTATGAGCTGAATCTCCCTGCCGAGGCCGCCGGCAAGCCCCTTCACTTGTGCCTCGGAGCAATCGACGACTGGGACACTGCATATTTCAACGGCGAACCTGTGGGAAGCGAAATGATTTTCGACCGTCAGCGCGATTACGAAGTAGACGGGCGGCTGGTAAAAGCCGGGAAAAACGTGATCACCGTGGAAATTGTCGACAACGGCGGAGGTGGAGGCATTTGGAAATCAACCTATGCCGATGTTGATGGACGCAGATACAGCCTCGACGGAGAGTGGAACTATGCCGTGATAACCGATTTCTCAAAAATTGAAGACCGATGTGAATGGCCTGAAAGCCCGAATTATCCCACAGTGCTCTACAACGCTATGGTCAATCCGTTGAAAGTTATGCCTCTGGCCGGAGTATTTTGGTATCAGGGGTGCGCCAATGTGGGAAATGCAGACCGTTATGAGATATGTTTCAAAAACATGATCGAAGGCTGGCGCAAAGCCTTTGGCAATCCCTCGCTGCCGTTCTATTTCGTGCAGCTTGCCGGATTCCTGCAGCCAGTAACGGTGCAGCCCGACTCGGAGTGGGCCATGCTTCGCAATGCGCAGGCTAAAGCGCTGCAGCTCCCCCACACCGGTATGGCCACAGCCATCGACCTTGGCAATCCGGTAGATATCCACCCCACAAATAAAGGTGAAGTTGCACGCCGCCTGACAATGCTTGCGCTCGACAAGACCTACGGCCTGCCACAGCAATGCGAGGCCCCCCGATGCATCGATGTACGCACCGGAAACGAATATGTGGATCTCACATTCGACCTTGACATCAAAGCCACCGGAGGCGTTCCCACAGGATTCATCATCAAAGGTGACGATGGAGCATGGGCATATGCCAACGCACGTCTCACCTCGGACCGTACAATCCGGCTGTCATCTCCGCTGGCACCAGCCCCGGTTGCCGTCAGATACAACTGGGCAGATTATCCCGGCGGAAATCTCTACGGCGTATTGTCCGGACTGCCTGTCACACCTTTCGCAACCGACAATTTCGGCACCGCGAAATCAAAGCTCTGACAGACTTTCATTCATACGCGACCCTAATCACAGTCTCTCCATATACCACATTTAGACTTGTTCGTTCGCTCCCCAGATAATTGAAAGATTAGAACATGCCGTCAAAGGCTCCAGCGGCGAGGTCGGCAACGGCCGGCGACTTTTTACTGTCAATTGTTGCCGGGAATTTGGAGGCGGTTTTGATGCACCCTGTCGGGATGCCACTTTTCCATCGGGGCGTGCTCCTTCTCTGGATAGCCGATGGGGATAAGATTGAAGGGAATCAGATGGTCCGGGAGGTTGAGGATTTTCCTGACAGGGGCAATGCGGTCGTCGTGAGGATAAAGGCAGGTCCACACTCCGCCGAGGCCGATTGCATGGGCGGCGAGAAGGATGTTTTCAGCAGCGGCCGAGAGGTCCTGTTCCCACAGTGTGGAGTCCACGCCGTCGAGAAACCGCTCTTCATTTCCGCACACCACAATGGCCAGGGGTGCACGGGCGGTCATTTTGGCGTAGGGGAGAGCATCGGCGAGCTGCACCAGCAGTTTACGGTCATCAACTACGATGAACTCCCAGGGCTGCCGGTTCACTGCGCTGGGTGCACTCATGGCGGCATGCAGCAGGGCTGCAATCTGATCGTCGGACACGGGGGTGTCCTCATAAATCCGTACGCTGACACGCCGCAGGATGTTCATATAGGCTTCATTATCCAGAAATTTTTCAGGAACTATATTGCTGATTTCCATTGTTCGTTTTTTTAGTGGACAGGTTGCGTTTGAATGCAATGAGCCCCGCATGTCACTCAATCCCAATATCGATTAATACGGGGAGCGCCGCCAGGGCCTTTTATAAAGAACGTATTTCAGCGGCTTTTGTTGGTTGAAGCCTACAATCGTCAGATAACGCGTGGCATGATGGGGCATAATGGCCCATAGGGGTATTCCCTCACAGGTGAATCTTTACAATTCAAAAAAACAATACGAATATGCAGTCTGTTTCATGAGTACGTAATAACAACATCTCAGAGTACAATCAAAACATATATTTTGAACAAATATCTATGAAAGACAATCGAATCAACCCAATTGATGATGTAAGCATCGAGATCTATGAAGGCGCACACAAAGTGGACACCATCATGCGGTCCGGAATGCACAGCGTAAGTGAGGCCGTGGAGGCCGCTTACGAGGGCAGCAATGCCACACACAATCCCATTGAAGATTATGTATGGCGTGTTACCAACCTCTCTACCGGCACTTCGGCCCGTTATCGTGTGGACGCAGGAGGCCATCTGCGCATTCTCCCGGAGGAGCGTTCCTGACACCAATAGGCAGTGATGCAATCCAAGGGATATTCAGATTTCTAAGTCAGATGCATGCCCCCATCCAACACATGCGCCCCGCCACAGGATGCTGTGACAGGGCGCTTTATGATGAGGTAAACAACCGCTGACGGTCCGGGCGTCAGTCTCGGTTGCCGAAAATGCGAAGCAAGTAGATGAAAAGGTTGATGAAGTCGAGGTAGAGGTTGAGGGCTCCGAGGGTGGCGAGGCGGCCGTTGGCCATTGTCGGGTCGGCCATGGCCATACGCTTGATGGTCTGGGTGTCCCAGGCGGTTATGCCGATGAAGAGCACCACACCTACGATGCTTATAATCCAGTCGAGGGTGGAGTTGGCCCAGAAGATGTTGACCACCATCAGAATGATGAGGCCGAAAAGAGCCATATAAAGGTATGTGCCGATCTTTGTAAGGTCACGGTTGGTGAAATAACCGTAAACGCTCATGGCACCGAACACACCCGCCGTAATCAGGAATGTCTTGAATATGGCCGGAAGCGAATAGACCACAAAGATTAGCGACAACGTGAGGCCGTTGACCACAGCGAACAGGAAGAACAGCCCCGTGGCCATGCCTGCACTCATTTTGCGTAGGCCGGCAGAAATCCAGAGCACCAGTCCGACTTCAACAATGGCAAGCGCCCAGTAAAGCCAGCTGTGTGTGGCAAGGTAATAGAGGAATCCGCTGCCGGGAGTGGCGGTGGCTGCAACACCCCATGCCACGGCTGCTGTCACCAGCAGGCCGAGAAACATTTTCACATACACGCTTTTCATCACGGCCGACACTTTAGCGTCGAGTGACTGAGCGGCGTAATTGTCTGTCTGATAATAATTCATAGGTTTTACAATTTTTCTGAAACCGGCCTGAGGCAAAATCTGCCACAGGCGGGTCAGGAGTGAGATATTCGTTATCGTTCTTATTTCCTAACAAATTTGATGCCAAATTGTCGGAAAGGTTTAACGGATAATTGCATTGTTACATGCGCTCGGGCACCTTGATGCCGAGGAGGGCCATGGCCGATTTAACTACGCGCGACGTGGCCTCGCACAGGGCCAGACGCAGCGAACGCACAGTCTCGTCGGTCTCGCCCAGAATCTTGTAGTCGTGATAGAACTGGTTGAACTGCTTCACAAGCTCGTAAGCGTAGTTGGCAATCAGTGCAGGCGAGAACGAGCGTCCGGCCTCTTCGACAGTGGCAGGGAAATCGGCGAGGGTCTGAATCAGCGCAATCTCCTTCTCATTTGGCTTCACGGCAGCGTAGTTGCCGATTGCAATACCCTGGTCGGCAGCCTTGCGGAGCACCGAACGGATGCGGGCGTAGGTGTACTGGATGAAGGGGCCTGTGTTGCCGTTGAAATCGATGGATTCCTTGGGGTTGAAAAGCATGTTTTTGCGCGGATCCACCTTGAGCAGGAAGTATTTGAGCGCGCCAAGTCCTACGGTTTCCGAAATCTCGTTGATTTCCTCCGGTGTGAGGCCGTCGAGCTTGCCGAGGTCCATCGAAACCTCGCGGGCTCCACTGACCATCTCCTCCATGAGGTCGTCGGCATCTACCACAGTGCCTTCGCGGCTCTTCATCTTCCCTTCGGGAAGTTCCACCATTCCATAGGAGAAATGCACCAGATCCTTGCCCCAACGGAAGCCGAGACGGTCGAGCAGCAGGGAAAGCACCTGAAAATGATAGTTCTGTTCGTTACCCACCACATAAATCATGCGGTCGATGGGATAATCCTGGAAACGGAGTTTGGCGGTGCCGATATCCTGAGTCATATACACCGATGTGCCGTCGCTGCGGAGCAGCAGCTTCTGGTCCAGACCGGCGTCGGAAAGGTCGGCCCATACCGAACCATCCTCCTTGCGGAACATTATGCCTTTCTCAAGCCCTTCGAGCACCTTTGATTTACCCTCAAGGTAAGTGTCGCTCTCATAATATATCTTGTCGAAGTCCACGCCCATGCGGCGGTAGGTCTCATCGAATCCGGCATATACCCACTGGTTCATCATTGCCCAAAGGCTGCGGATCTCCGGGTCCTTTGCCTCCCAGCGGCGGAGCATCTCGCGAGCTTCGGCCATAAGGGTGGATTTCTGCTCTGCCTCCTCTTTGGCGATGCCTTCCTTTTCCATGATTTCAGCCACCTCGGCGCGGTAATGCTTGTCGAAGAGTACATAGAAGTCGCCAATGAGATGGTCGCCCTTTTTGCCGGCCTTTTCGGGGGTGATGCCGTCGCCCCATTTCTGCCAGGCGAGCATAGATTTGCAGATGTGGATGCCACGGTCATTCACAATATTGGTTTTCACCACATTATTGCCGCAAGCCTTGAGAATCTCGGCAAGCGAGAATCCGAGCAGGTTGTTGCGCACATGTCCGAGATGCAGGGGCTTGTTGGTGTTGGGAGAGGAGTATTCCACCATCACGAGCGGCGAATTCTCATCGGCATGCTTTATGCCGAAATCGGGAGTGTCCATGATGTGCTCAAGCACCGAGTTCCAGAATGTCGGTTCGATCACCAGATTAAGGAATCCCTTTATCACATTGAAACGGTCAACAGCGGGCTCGTTCTCCACAAGCCAGTTGCCTATTTCAGTACCCACGGCCTCCGGACTTTTCCGGGCGGCCTTTACCCACGGGAACACAACAACCGTAAGGTTGCCTTCAAACTCTTTCTTGGTTGTCTGCGGCACGATCGAAGCCGGATCAACAGCGATGCCGTAAAGCTCGCCTACTGCGCGGGCCACGCCCTGCGCCACAATGTTGTCAATCGACATAATGATATCTGGTTTTATATTTTTTGTTTCAATCAATAATGTATCACGAACTCAGCCGGTGGTGTGGCTCCATACTGCCTGCCGGCACGCAACCATGCCTGCGCCGAATAGACACCGCGCGGCACTTTCAGGCCATCCGTTGCGGATAAATCCCAGTCGAACGGGAATGAGGAATCGGTGCGGTCAAGCACCGCGTTACCTGCGCTGTCGCGGATGACAAGTCTAACCTCATCGGCCGTAATGTTTTCAGGCACGGACAGCGAGACGGTTGCCATGCCGGAGCACGGTTCGGCGTTCACATCGAGTGAGGTTCCCGCCAATGTGCTTACCACAACGAAATTCAGCGAGGCGTGTGTGGTCTGACCTGCGGTGTTGGAGATTCTGAACTCAAGGGTATGTCTGCCATCCGGCAACACACCCAGCGGACACTCAACGGCATATGTACCATCTGCCGACCCCGACAGACATCCGGCCACATGAGGCAGAGGAGAACCGCCGTCGATGGTCACCGTCATGTCCTTACCAACCACAGGGTAAGATGGCAGTATGCCGTATTCATCAGCATCCAGACGAACATAAAGCCTCGGCGATGCTCCCACCACGTCGCCATCGGCAAAGGCGGGTGAATCAAGATATATTTCCGATATGACTGGAGGACGGACATCGGGAATATCGCCGGAATGCTCTCCGGCTATAATCCGGATGTTTCCGCAGCAACCGGCCGCAGTCAGGCCATCGGCCGATTCGGCATAGAACTGCACCCGGTTGCAGTCGCCCTCCACCAGAGGCCGGGGCACATATATCTCACCGGTGAAACGCCCTTCGGTGACATCAAGACATTTCGACGCCACAACCGTGTTGTCCAGACTGGTATAGGCCGGCTCATCGCCGGAAGCAACTTTGTTCACAGCCTGCATGATGCGCGGAGCCTCATAAATATTCACCTTGACGGAACCGTTGAAACCTGCGTCAAGCACACCGGAAGCATCATTCACCTCTCCTTCGAGCGCAAGCCGTGTGCCCCCTTCAACCATTACCGGAGTCTCACCGGATGCCGGGACATCCGCCTCTCCGGCCTTTTTAAGCACTACGGAACGCGGGATATATGGCAGAGGTATTTCGGGGTCACCATAAAGATTGAACGCAAGCCTGTTGGCCATGGCCCGACGCCGTTGCGAGGCTCCTGACAGCGCTGCTATCATTCCGTTGTGGGAGTCACGCATCACCGTTCCATAAGTGTTGCCCGGTTTATTGATATATGTGTTTCTGACAAGTTCCTTGCCAAGATGTATGTTCTCCTCCTTGTAGACCGTCCGGCAGGACGCAACCACCCCCATGGCTCCGCCATTGCCGACGGTGAGCAACTGGTCTGCCATAGTTGTGCGCCGATGCCCGGGGTCAGCAGCACTACATGTCAGCAGCACGGCCAAAGGGGGAAAATCACAGCTGTTTTGCTCAAACAGCTCCATGTCCCACACATGAGGGAGCGACATTACCACTCCGGTTATGGAATGTCCGGTAAAAAGCATCATAGCGGTGCCCTGTTTCAGCACATCTATTTCTTTAGAACGAATCATTTCGGCTATGCCGTTATAAATGGGGTAGACCGAAAGATGGCATTTCACAACCGTAGTGGCCGGCGAAACAGACCGTATAATATCGGCCATATTGTCGGCGTCCACCATGTGTCCGGACTGGTCGCCATAATCCGAGGTAAGAAGCGCTGTGTTTTTTATTTCAGCCGACGGAAGCTCCGAAAGATATTTCTCCACCTTATGTATGTAGGAATCAAGATGCAGCTCGGTCTCAACCGGTATGCGCCCCACACCGATTGTCATATCGGTATCGAAGATGTTGAACGCATCGCCGTCGTCGGCAAGCATCCCCACAAAAGCATCTGTCTGGTAACTCTGGGTCTTCAGGCCGGCCCGTTCGTGATCCTCGCACATGAACATAGGCACATACTTGCGGCGGCATGCCTCAGGATCTGCCTCGGTAAGATAACGGTTGTCCCAATTGGCAGGCCCTATGAACAGAATGGAACGGAATTTCTGCGGATCGCGGTCATGAAGCATTCTCGCCATGCTCCTCACAGCCATCAGTGACGGCGTGCCGGATGAAAATTCGTTATACACTTCCTCCGGAGTCACAACAGCCACATCGATACCCGATAGCCTCCGGTGAATGTCGGCCAGTCGTTCGGCATGGCTTAAAAACCTCGGGGCTGTGACAACAAGCATGTGCGGCACCTGCATGGAGTGCAGATTCTGTGATGGCACATCTCCCAGACATTCCACTCCCGGATATTCTGAATCGGGGTTGAATGCAACCGCATAAGTATAATCGGATGCCCCATACTCCCCATCCAGTCCGAAAATAACTCCATCGCCGTCGGGGATGGGTGCCGTGACTGCCGGACGTATATCGTAAGGCGACACGATCTGCCAGACTTCTATCCGGGCATCGGTGTCGGTAGTCAGACCGAAACAGCCTCCGGCCGACACGTTGTTGAATGCGAACACACTCTGCTGCAGCCCGCGCAAATCGTTATGGCGCGGATACAGAGCCGTCAGATAATCAACGGCAAGGAATTCCGCGTCGTTGTTCTCTATGGTGACTGTGTAAATGTCGTCCTCAGTGCGGCCAAGCGGGTAGGCTGCCGTGTTGTTGTCGTTCATGAGCAGAGCCTGCCCGTACCAGTCGTAGTCGGATGCCGAATGCTGGCTCATGTAGAGGGAAGTGACGGGCTTGCCGCTTGGTAACGTCACCTGCTGGCTGCGGCTTTTGTTTAGCCGATGGCCAACGAGAAGCAGAAATTTCACCACCCCTCCGTCAGGGTCATAACCCGGCATTGACAGCCGGAATTCCTGATGGTTTTGGCGGGAGAATGGAGTCCCGAGGTAGCGGGCACCCATTTCTCCCACATTCACAACCTCCTCTTCAAACATTTCCATTCCCCACGATGTCATCACAGGATTTTGTGTATCGGAAGGCAATGCAACTGGTTCAGAAACCGTTATCGGCTGGCTGTCTGAAAGGAAGTAGGTGGAATAATCTGCATAAAAGTTACGGCGCTGACGGGTGTAGAGGCCGGAATTCGGACCGGTAGGGAGCTTGCCTGAAAACACATCCAGCATCACCGGACCCTCAGCATAGAAAAGAAGCTTCCCGTTTCGACGCATGGAGGTGACTGGGGGCAGGTCGGAGGGAATGCCGTCGTAAAGCCTGTAATCGGCCATTGCCGCAGCAGGAAACCCGAATACCGACACCTGCTCAGGATTCACGAACCCCATTGCGCGCAGCTCATCATCAGAAATCTGATGCATGCCTGATTCTTTGACCCTGATTTTGACCCAATGCCCTGAAGCGAGCAATGACGCCCCCGGTTCGGCCGACAGCATGTCAAGCGCAACGAATGCCGCAACGGCAACCGTCAGATACAGCTGCTTGACAATCTGATATGTGCGCTTTACATGTGCGGTCATCATTTGATTTTAAGGGTCAGAATACGTTTACCGTCAAGATCAATCTCTATACGCGAATCAATAACGGCAGGAAAGGTAACCGGCAGCATACATAGCGAAATAATGTCGCCGGTTTTCAATGTGACATAACGGCTCACAAGAGACACTGCACCATCAATATGCATGTCGGCAACAGGCAGTTCAACACTCACTTCATTGCCGGCAGCCCCGCACTGACGGCATTCTATCCGCAGCATATCATTACCGGATGGAATCTCAACCGGTTCAGAGGGAGCGAACGCTCCGTCGAATGAGGTCACAAGTGCCGCATTCACATAAGTGTCGGGGATGGGCGGTACAAGCCTCACGCCCAGGCCGAAACCTTCGGTGTAACGGTGAGCGAAGCGCTCGGGAATGGATTTTCCGAGCCGTCCTATTGTAACAAACGGAACAATCTGCAAAAGCCAGTCGCGGGCGAAGTCCGGCACAAACAGCGGCGTGGAGACCCTTACCAACGCAGAATCGGCAATAAGCGCCACAGGAATGCCTGCAGGCGAAGCCACCTCGTCCGATGCCAGCATCTCTGCCATAGCTGTCCAGTCTGAATCCGGATAACGTTCAATCGATATCGTTTTCATTTCTACCTAAACCGATTACGGATTCAGCTCATACGGTTGTACATCACTGCAAGATGCGCATAAATCGATGTATTGGAAATCACCACCCCTTCGGGTGCACAGATCCTGTAGGGCGTGAAGTTCCATATTGCTTTTATGTCGGCTCCGATCAGCCTGTCGGCCATCTGCTGTGCGAACTCAACAGGGACTGCCAGAATTCCGATTCCGGCTTTCAGACGGCGGCATTCATCCTCCAGAGTGTCGATATGAAACACCGGGAGCCCGTGCTTCACCGACCCGACAAGATGAGGGTCAATGTCGAAACCAGCCACAATTTCCAGCCCGTAACGTGTCAGACCGGAATCCTGCATCAAAGCGCCTCCCAGACTGCCGACCCCTACCATGACGGCACGGTGACGCCTGCGAAAGCCTAAAAACTCCTCCAGTTTATGTTCAAGCAGCTTCACTTCATACCCGATGCGGGTCTTGCCTTTTATGTCGAGAAACGACAGGTCCTTGGCAATCTGCGAGGCATCAACTTTCAGTTCGCGTGATATCTGTGTGGACGACACATATTCCACATTGCGCTCGCGCAACAGGCTCACGTACGACAGGTACCAGGGCAAACGGCGCAGGGCGGGTTCGGGAATCTGTTCTGTTTTATTTTCGGTCATTGCAATTTGATGGAAACATACAAAGTTACAAACTTCTGCAAAATTGCCGAAATTTCAATTCACACCTCTTACGGCAAGTTTGCGCGATGCGGTGGAAGTCTGCTCTCCGCTGTCGGCATCAGACACAGTAGCTCTGTAAATATATATTCCACGCGGCACCCGACGCCCACCCGAATCAAGAAGGTCCCATGTGATGGGCATAGTGTTGAACATTTCGCTGCGTCCGCTTTCCGAGGCACTCCACAAACGGCGCCCCATAAGGTCATAAACCTCAACGGTCACATCCAGCTGACGGTCAGGACGGTCGTGCGTTACGTAGAAATTGGCCTGATCCTGCACCGGGTTGGTGTCGGTGTAGACATCGTAGATGGTAGGTGGCAGTCCGCGTGTCACGAAAAACTCTACCGTGGCTTCCGCCGAGTTGGGGCCTACATCCCACACCCGCAATGTCAGAGTGTGGTAGCCGTCCTTCAGGTTCGACAGCGGGTAATAGATGTTGCCACCCGGGGTGCCATCGGTCAACGGGGTGAAATATTCCGCCACATCACCAAATGTCTGGTCGCCGTTGTCGAGCGAAAGCGACATTACATGGCCGACGCCCGAGTTGCTGAGGTTTATGGCACGGTTATCTGTGACACGGGCTATAAGCATAGGATTCGGATTAACCTGCGCGCCGTTTTCGAATGTGGGGTGATTGAGATAGATGCTCTCTATTACCGGCGGCTCGTTGTCGGGGACAGCCTCCGGATCTTCACCGTAGACATACAGTTTGCGGCACACACTGGCCGCCTCGACCGGATTTTCACGGCTGTTGGAGCATGCATAGAGATTGAATGCCGCAGGACGATAGTTGTTGGCCACTTCGGCCGGCATAATCAGGTTAAGCGTGAACTCTCCTCCGGACACCACCGCATTTCCGGCAAACAGACGTCCGCCCTGACGGTCGAATGTGAACGGTTTGCCGTCCTTGCCGTTTCCACGGGTGGTGACACTCTCCTCGGCATCATAGAGAGTTACATAAAGCATCCCGTTAAAATCGGTAATTGTCTGTCCGTCCGAGGCGGAAACCACTCGTCCTTTCACTTTGGTTTCCTGACGGGCCATGAGTGTGGGAGGCTCGTCGTCGGAATCGAACGCCGACACAGGAATGCCGGCAATCTCGTCAAGAATCACGCGGTTCGACGGAGTGGCTATACGCACTGCAGGGTCACCCAACAGCACGTAACGCAGTTTGTTCTCATCCGCGACAAGTTCTCCGCGTTCATTGCGGTAATCGTTCTTTGCGCGTCGGTAGCCCTCGCCGATGGTCACGATATTTCCGTTGTCATCACGGTCGAAAAAGCACCGGCCGAAAGCTGCCGAAAGCTGGCCGTTCATCGATATGTAGACGGGGCGGATGGCACTGATGGCCGCAATCACACCTCCATTGGGATTGTTGAAAAGGACTTCCGCACCTGAACGTGAAGGGTCATCCCATTTCACGAAGTCGCAGGTAGCGGCATAGAGCACCGGCCAATGGCGAAGGTCGAGCGAGTTGAGGTCGGTGAACGTAACAATTTTCTCACCGGTCAGCCCTGTGGGCGAACCATGCCCCTGAAATGCCCATAGCGCCACACCCTCGTCAAGAATTCTGTATAATCTAGTTCTCGCCTCTGGATACTCGTTGTTTATAAGCTCGAATTCATCGGAATAGATTTTCCGGATGAACAGGTCGTCGCCCGATGCACTCTTGCTCATGAAACGGGCCATTATGTCGGCATCATCCATATGGTCGGCATGGTCCTGGTCGTCGGCAAAAACAAGCACATTGTTTTTCCAGTCGTCGGCCGGCATGCGGGTGTTGTAATAATTTATCTTGTCAACAGCTGCCTTGGCCTCCTTTTCCGACACTACCGGAATGCGGCCCACGGCAATGCAGAGGCGGTCGCGCCCCAGATTCACGCCTGAGCCGTCCTGCAGGAAAGCGAACATGTCGTCGGTGGTATAGGAATCATTTTCACTCATACCTGAATCGGTGAACCATCCCGGAAGCATGGGGTAGCCGAGTGCCTTGACATTTGGTGTGATCAATCGTGGGTCAAAAGTCAGACGGCCGAAGAAAAGGGCATAGCGGAGTTTGCTGTCGGCATTGCCGCCGGCAGCCCCCAGACCGCGGTCATAGAACATCTTGAGAACCTTACGGAACGCCTGGGCATCCGGACTGCCGGAGGAGAATTCGTTGTACACCTGCTTGTCGGTCAGCACCAGCACTTCAAGCGGTTCGACGGGATCATTCCTATGCAACTGCGCCAGACGCTCGGCCTGATTGCGCCACTGCGTTGGGGTGAAGATCACCATGTCGGGAGTGGATTTGGCATGGATGTTCTGGTTTGACACATTCTCCACAAACGCAGGTGCAGGATAATTTCCACCCGGTTCCCAGGCAGCATAATCACGCACACCGGCGCCGAAAGATGAGTTCCAAGCCACCTTTCCGTCGGCAACGGATACATTCAGCCGTGTGGCTTCGAGAGGCGAGGTGACATCCCATACTCGGGTATCGGTTCCGGCCCCTCCCAGCACTACCTGACTGCGGTCAATTGAAAAAGACAGATTCCTGTCGGACGGCATTACAAGATGGCGCGGATAGGAGATGGCTATGTAATCGAGGTTGGCACGCATGAGGGTACCAGCATATGTCAGTTTCACGCCGATATTCAGTTTCGATCCGTTGAAAGTGAAGCTTTTGCGTATGTTGTGCAGTCGACCCTTGTTATATCCGCCGGTAATGGGGTCGAAGCTGTCGGACGACACTGTGGGGAGTTGGGTGCCATTCACTGTGAACGACAATGTGCCCTTGCCACCCTGAGTGTGACCGGCAAAGCTCACCTCCATTTTGCATTCCTGATTGTCGGCAGGATTTTCAAGCTGGAAATCGAATGTCTGCGACGGGGTATAGCGGAAATCCTCTCCTACAAGCAGGAAACCTACATTGCCCGGAGAATTCAAATCATTCTCATGAACCAGGTTGCAGAGGAACACTGAAGCCTCAAGTCCGCTTGGATTGGCGGGAGAGCCGGACTCAGAGGGGATAAACCGCTCATCATCATCATTGTCCGACAGATAATAAAATCCATAGTCAGTGAACGGGTTGTGGGCAGTAGTGAAGCCGCCTATTGCATTCTTGGTCCATGTGCGGGTACCTACGGCGTAGAAAAACACTCCGCGGCCACCTACATATTCCGACGGAGTCTGCGGCATATCATCGATGTAATCGGTGTCCAGACGGTCGGGCAGCCGCTTGCCTCCGTAACCATAGACCTTTGTACGCGACGGCTCCAGCCCCCAGGAGCGCAACTGGGTTTCGGAAATAAGATGCATTCCGGTGCCTGTAACCCTCACTTTCACCCAGTTACCCGAAGCGAGACGCGAGGAGGCTGCATAAGTGGAAACATCGAGAGCGTGAGCCGGAACGGCCACGGAAAATATAGCCACAGCGATTGCCATGACTGCCAGATAATTGCGGAATATAGTGTGGTAAAACTGTTTCATGCGGACAATAATATCACAAATATAACGCTTTTTCTTATTAATTATTGTGATTCAACGCCTCACGCCACAACCAAGTGTTTCCCCGGCTTGCCGCACCCGGCTAAATATGCAATGTGTCGGCCAGAATCTTCGTGAATTTTTCCGCACCTCTGTGGCACAGATGGTTCCCGTCGTAATAATCACCTATACCAAACCGAGGGTCGGTGGAGAAGTCAAGCATCCTTACCTCCGGGAAACGGCTGTGAAATTCCCTTATGGCACTGTCGGCCACGTGAGCATATTTTCGTGGATAAGCCGCGTTGTAAGTTGTGTATTTCGGTGTTTTGAGCAGTATAAGCTCCACATTCCGTTCGCGGCACCACAGTGCCACACTGTCGACATAACTGATATTCGTATTTACCTGATTTATATTCCCGATGCAATGACGTACAGCCGTTTCTGCTCCCGTCTTTGCCACGCTGAGGCTGTCGCCTGCCTGAGCATACTGTGTGCCTAATCCGAGGGAATCGGTGTAAGCCAGCGAGGAAGCCTGTCCTTTCAAGATAATCTGGAGCCTGTTTTTGTAAATAGTGGGATTGGCAATCTCGAAATGCAATCGAGGGGAATCATAACCGGGTAAATCCATATACATGCAAAAACCACTCAGATAATACCATTCATCCCCATCCTGCAGTTCAGGATCAAAAAGAGCTCCTCCATCAATATTCATCAGAATCCTTTTCAGCCTGCCTCCTTCGAGAACTTTGTCATAATGCTTCAGAAGCTCGTAATCCACACGCACGCTTTGTGAAATGTTGGCAAGATTGAAAGCGGGATAATCAAATTCCTCAGGGTCAACTCCAAAGAAAATATGCGAACTTCCCAACAGCAGGGTTTCCACATCCCTGCCATGGTTCACCATGTAATGATGCTTGATGGAATAGGGGTTAGGAGCTTTGCGTATGAGAATTTCGCCCACCGCCATGCATGCCACTGCAAACAGAGCCACGATGAGCGATTTCTTTATTACCGGCATGAAGCCGTCGGGAGTTTTCATAGTCAGAACTGGAAATAAATGAAGGTCTGGCCACCACCGGCTGCAAGAAGAATGAACACAAACAGAACGCTGTAGAGCGCCAGACGCACCCACTCGTTTGAAAACAGCACCTGATTACCGCTGAAATGAAACGGATGGGGATGCCTGCGGTTAAACCACTCCACAAGGATGAATACCAGGATATACAGCCCTACGGTTCTTCCGCCTGTAGGAATATAAGGCGGCTGGAAACATGTGAACATGCGGCGGATATAGGCAAAAGCATCAGGCAGGGAGTTAGCCCGGTAGAACACGCGGCTCAAGGCCACCAGGAAGAAAGTGCTCCATATGGCCCACTGCAGCTTCACATTCGCTACGAAGCCCTTGGCTTCGGGATGCGGTGATTCGTTTTTGTCTCGCTTTTTACCCTTTATGATACGCGGTACGAACAGACAGGCATGAAACATTCCCCAGCTCACGAACGTAAGGCTCGCACCATGCCACAAACCGCTGAGCAGAAACACCGTGAACGTGTTGCGCAGACGTTTCCATTTCGAGCAGCGGCTGCCGCCGAGCGGGAAATATACATAGTCGCGAAACCAGAGATTAAGCGTTATGTGCCAGCGGCGCCAGAACTCCGGGATGTTCCGCGAGAAATACGGGTAATTGAAATTCCTGGTCAGTTCGAACCCGAGGAGCTTGCCACACCCCAATGCTATATCGCTGTAACCCGAGAAGTCTCCGTAAATCTGGAAGGTGAACAGCACCATGGCATAGATAAGGTCGGTGGAATTGTAACCGGTGTAGTTGTCAAATACGGCAGTGACAAACGGAGCGCAGTTGTCGGCAATTACAAGCTTCTTGAACAGACCCCAGAGAATTGTTTTCAAACCCTCCACCACCTGCGGACGGCTGAACACGCGCGGCAGCTCGAACTGCCGCAGCAGCGACGAGGCACGTTCGATCGGCCCGGCCACAAGTTGCGGGAAGAAACTCATGAACGAGGCGAAGGTGATGATGTTGCGGCATGCCGGAATCTGACCGCGGTACACATCCACACAATATGCAATGGCCTGAAAGGTATAGAAACTGATACCCACCGGAAGCACAAGCCCCAGCGTGACCCAGTCGAGCTGAATGCCGAACACTCTGAAAAGGGCTGAGAGCTGTTCGCCGAAAAAGTCGTAATACTTGAACGTAAACAGGATGCCAAGATTTACCACTATGTTTGACCACAACGCCCATCGCTGGCGGCGGCGGCAGCATTTCCAACGCTCCACACACAGTGCCGACAGCCAGCTGCACAATGTTGTGAATATAATCAGAAGCGTAAACTTGCTGCTCCAGCAGGCGTAAAAGAAATAACTGGCAACGAGCAGAAAGATGTTCTGTGAGCGCACACGCTTGAACACCAACCAGTAAAGAAGGAACACGGTCGGCATGAACAGGCAGAATGACAATGAATTGAAAAGCATGTGGCGCTATGGAGAAAGGACCAGCCTATTTAATATTAATTCCGCAAAGTTATAAATTATCAGTTTTATTTGAAAAATTTCATAATGAGTGCACCCGGCTTAAAGGCATGTGGCAGCCCGCAATATGCCATTGGTCAAGCCTGCAGTAATGGTTTACAGGGGATACAGCGGCACTTTAAGTTTTTTTGATAAATTAATTAACATCGTTGAAAGGTTTTTGGCTAACTTTGTCGGTTGATTAGGCGTTTACCCTCAGAAAGGCATTCTACGCCAAAAACTTCAACAACAAAAACTAAAATGGAAAACAACGAAAACAAGACACTCGACCGCATAAGCTACGCTCTTGGCCTGAGCATGGGCAACAATTTCCGCGCTTCGGGCATCAGCGAACTGAATGTGCAGGATTTTGCCGACGGGGTTGCAGCCGTGTTCTACGGTGCCACTCCCAAAATGACTTATGACGAGGCTAAAGCCGAGATACAGAACTTCTTCGCCGAACTCGAGAAGAAACAGCGCGCTGCCGCCGAAGAGGCCGGGAAACAGAACAAGGAGGCCGGGGAGGCTTTCCTTGCAGAAAACGGCAAACGTGTGGAGGTGAAAACCACCCCGAGCGGCCTTCAGTACGAAGTGCTGACAGAAGGCGACGGCCCGATGCCCGAGGCAACCGATCAGGTTGAAGTGCACTACACCGGCAAACTGATCGACGGCACAGTATTTGATTCATCGGTTGACCGCGGAGTTCCGGCTACATTCGGAGTGACACAGGTGATTCCCGGATGGGTTGAGGCTCTTCAACTGATGAAAGCAGGCTCGAAATGGCGTCTGTTCATCCCGTCGAATCTGGCTTACGGCCCCAACGGCGCCCCCGGCAGCCCGATCGGCCCGAACTCAACCCTCATTTTCGACGTCGAGCTTCTCAAAGTTATCGGCAAATGAGATTTAACGCATTGATGCTACGTGTACTGGCAGCCGCTGCACTGACAACGGTTGCCTTGTGCGCGTATGCCTCTCCCGATAACTCAACCGACGTTCGTGCCGAAGCTGAAATATCGCAGGCGGAGGCAGATTCGTGTGCCGCGGCGTTCGCCACGGTGATGGCACGCTACCTCAAACCGGAGATAGCCAAGCAGTTCAATCCCGACGATTCGATATCGGATTTTGTAAAAGGCGTGGCCCACGCTTTTGAGACCAAGAACTCCCGGACACCCTATTTTCTGGGCGTACGCAGCGGGCTGGCTATGATCGACCGTCTGGAGCAGATGCAACAGATGGGATTCCCCATATCGGTGGAGGCTTTTATCGCCCAGCTCACCCCGGCCCTGGAATCGAAGGCGATGGGATTCGATGAAAAATCGGCCGACGCATATCTGCGCGACTTTATGATACGGATGTATCCCGAACCGGAGATGCCGCATCTCACGCCTGAATCACAACAGGCATATCTTGACGAGCAGAAAGCGCGTGAAGGTGTAACAGAGACGCCAACCGGATTGCTTTTTGAAGTAATCACCGAAGGTGAGGGCGCCTCGCCCACCGAATCAGACCAGGTGAGGGTTACATATACCGGACGGCTTTCGGACGGTACAGTGTTCGATTCAACGGAAAAACCGGTGCAATTCCCTGTAGGAAATCTGGTGGCCGGTTTTTCGGAAGGATTGAAGATGATGAAACCCGGGGGTGACTACCGCATCATTATCCCCCCGCAGCTTGGTTACGGGGAGAAAGGTGCTGCCGGCGTGATTCCACCCGGTGCCGTTCTGGACTTCACCATACATCTCAACGACATCGTGAAGTGACCCTCAGGGGGTAACTCCGGCATATTACTGAAACACAACAAAAAATTCTTAATAATAATTTTTCATGAAAAAAATCATTGTAACATTCGGCTCCGCCCTTCTTATGGTAGCCGGTCTCTCCTCTTGCAACAATGGCGGCTCTTCAGCCAACAGTGAGGACAAAGCTTTCGGCGACTCCGTTGCCACATCGCTCGGTCATGTAGCAGCCGCTCAGGCAGCCCAGCAGTACGAGCGCATGAAAGAAATGCAGCCCGAAATGGCCGACAAATTCAGCAAAGAGGCTTATCTGAAAGGAATCAAGGCCGTTCTCGATGCCGACACAACTCAGATGGCTTATTATCAGGGACTCCAGATGGGTCTGCAGCTCGTAAACCCGGTTATCGGCATCAACAACGAGGCTAAAATCCCCGTTGACAAGAACAAGGTTCTCGAAGCCTTCAAAACTCTTTACATGGCCGACTCAATCGGCGAAACCGCACAGTATTTCGGTGAATATCAGGCTCTGATGACCCGTGTACAGACCATCATGAAAGAGCGTCACGACGCTGAGGTGGCAGCTTCTCCCGAAGCCCAGAAAAACCTCAAGGACGGTCAGGCATATGCAGAGAAAATGGTGAAAGAGGGCTATACAAAAGCTCCCTCGGGCATCGTCTACAAAATCGAGAATCCCGGCGCTCAGCCTAACGTTCAGCTCACCGACCAGGTGGCAGTGCTCTACACCGGTAAGAACATCGAAGGCGAAGTGTTCGACACCAACGAAGGCAACGTACGCCCCATGCGTGTCAACGGTTTCGTACCCGGCTTCAAGGAAGCTCTCACAATGCTTGGCAAAGGTGGCAAGATGACAGTAGTTATCCCTGCCGACCTCGCTTACGGTCTTGACGGCGGCGGCGACAAGATCGGCCCCAACCAGACCCTCGTATTCGACATCGAGATTCAGGACATCAATCCCCAGCAGAAATAATCCTGCCTGACAGAAACTAACAAAAGAAAAGGCGCTGTGTCAAAATTCAATATTTTGGCACAGCGCCCAATTTTATTACCGGATGGTGAGGCTCCTACCAGATGGGCCATTCTGACACACCCTCTTTCCGCGTTTTATCCTGATGCCATGCATGGATATGCATACAAATTATTGGCAAGAATGGGCAAAAACTGTGAAATTTATAGCTGTCTGCAACATAAAATCAGAGATTTGCGATTTCAGATTTTGTCCACCTCACTAAAAATGTTAACTTTGCAAGTTAATAAACCATGGAAACCGAAAAAAGACAATTTGGCTCAAAAAAGTTTCCACGGCTTGCACACACTGAACTTTAATAAAGAGCGCTACGGCTTTTTGCCACAGCAAGCAATACGATAAAATAAACAATGAGAGTAAAAATTCACCGCGAAGGAACCAACATACTGATTATTGCAGCCTTGTTATTGGTGCTTATCAATGTGCTGACATGGATGTTCTGCAAACAATGGCCATGGCTTCCCGCATTGGTGAGCGGTGTGTCGGTGGTATTTTATCTGCTGGTGGTAAATTTCTACCGGTCGCCGCGCCGCAATTTTCCGGGAAACCCGCACAATGCCGTTGTGGCCTCGGCCGACGGAAAAGTGGTGGCGCTCGAGGAAACTTTCGAGGATGAATACCTGCATTGCAAATGCATACAGCTCAGCGTGTTCATGAGCCCGATGAATGTGCATGCCAACTGGTTTCCGGTGAATGGTGAGGTTATATATTCCGTTCACCATCCGGGTCGTTTCATGGCTGCATATCTCCCGAAATCGAGCACAGAGAACGAGCGGTCGACCGTAGTGATCCGCACTCCCGCCGGACAACTTGTACTTATGCGTCAGGTGGCCGGTGCCATGGCCCGACGGGTAGTTACCTATGCTCAGCCGGGCGACGAGGCATCGATCGAGGACCACATGGGATTCATCAAACTCGGTTCGCGCGTTGACCTGTATCTGCCGCTCTCCACAACCATAAACGTTGCTTTGGGCGACGCCACGATAGGTGGCGTGACCGAAGTCGGGCGCCTTCATCCGGAAGCCGACAAACGGGATTCTGACAAATAAAAACGACAAGACATGATCCGACGCATCATAACATCCGTACCTAACGCTTTGACATGCTGCAACCTGCTTTGCGGTGCCTTGGCCTGTATATTTGCATTCTCAGCCTATCAGGTGTTTCCGGAACTTTGGGGCCTCAACGGGCGCCAGATTGTGTGGATACTGATTGGTGCAGCCGCATTTTTCGACTTTTTCGACGGTGCGGCGGCACGCATGCTTCACGCACCTTCGCCTCTGGGCAAGGAACTTGACTCGCTTGCCGATCTGGTAAGTTTCGGTATGGCGCCTGCGATGCTTCTCTACAACATCCTGATTGTATGGACCTGCTCATGGTGGATTCCTTATGTAAGCCTGTTTATCCCTGCCATGGGTGCACTCCGTCTGGCCAAATTCAACCTTGACGATTCGCAGTCTTCCACATTCAAGGGACTGCCAATCCCGGCCAACGCAATCTTCTGGATCGGCGCAACGGCATGGATGCAGAGCCATGCCCGCGAATGGATGGCACAGCACATCTACTGGGGCAACTTTATCGTGTCGCTCGCCATTGTGGCCGTGGCGTTGCTGATGGTGACAGACATGCGCATGTTCTCGCTGAAACTCAAAAACTTCCGTATAGGCGACAATCTGTTGCGCTACATCCTCATTATTGCGGCGGTGCTTTTTGTAGCAATATTCGGCGTGGAAGGATTTGCCTACACCATCATACTCTACTTCATCCTGTCTGCATTCTTCATGCCTGTCATCGACCGCAAAGAGAACAAACAGTGACACACGGCCATTATAATCTCAGGTAAAGATTATAAATTGAAAAATGCGGACAGCCGTGTTCACAATAAACTGACTTTCGATGGAACTATTCTTTCTATTTCTACTTGTAGTATTCTTTATATTCGTGGTGCGGCCGCTGTTTAAATTGTGGCGCACATATTCAAAACTTAAAAAGGGTGATTTTTCTGTTTTCGGCGACCTTTTCGGGCAACCGGGGTCACAGAAACAGACCTCGGCATATGGAACTGACGGACATAGAAAAGCCGGTTGGACCAAGGCCCGGATCAAAAAGAAAAAAATACCGGCCGATGTGGGAGAATATGTGAAGTTCACCGAAATAACCACCGCGGAGGAGAGCCGGACTACTACGAAACAAGCCGGTGCCGACGGCAATCAGTCGACTGTCACCGTCGAACAGCAGATAACCGACGTTGAGTGGGAAGACATTAAATAACGAATAACAGGACGGCAGGATATTGCCCACCACATGGTGCAATAGCTTGCCGTGCTGATTTTATTGAAATTGCTTTCATTATAAGGCAAACATGAAAAAGTCAACCGATTATTACGTACCGCGTCTTTATGATTTTCTGACAAGACTGCATGCCAACAATAACCGAGAGTGGTTTCACCAGCACCGCGCCGAATATGATGATCTGCGGGCACTGTGGATGGCCGACATAGACCGCCTGATAGCGCACATGGCCACGTGGGATGCCTCGCTCGGAGCCTTTACGGCAAAAAACTGCGTGTATCGCATATATCGCGACACACGGTTCTCGCTTGACAAAACTCCGTTGAAAACTTACTTCTCGGCATCGGTGAGTCCTCACGGACGTGCGCCACATTATGGCGGCTACTATCTGCAGATGGGTCCCGATTTCAGCGGCACTTACACCGACAGCGGACTGTTCGGCGGGATATGGTGCCCTGAACCGGCAGCCCTCAGGAAGCTGCGCAAGGCCATTGTTGACAACATCGAGGAGTTCGAGGAGATAATCAACCGGCCGGAAATGGTAAAGGAGTTCCCGGGATGGTGCGGAAGCGCACTCAAAACGGTACCTAAAGGTTACGACCGCAATCACCCTCAGGCGCATCTGCTCCGCCTCAAGGATTACGGCAAGTTCCATCCCTGCAACGAAGCTTTCTTTTCCGACCCTTCTTGGCCCGAACATGCATCCGAACTTTTCAGCATACTCAAGCCACTGGTAGATTTCCTCAACTACTCGGTAGAAGAAGAATAACCGATCATCCGAAACCTTAACCTCCCATGAAACCGCAACCGACTCTATGTAGCCTGGCCTGCTGTCTGGCCTTTTTCAGCGTTTCCGCACAAAAGGTCACAGTCTACAAAACCACAGAAAATTCACTCTGGCAAAAATCAGAGACCCGTCTGCAGTCCAAGCCGACGACCACACCTTGGCTTGAAATCAACGGCACTGAGAACGGCACTGCCCTGAAAGCCTGGGGAACGACGTTCAATGAACTCGACTGGGACGCGTTGCAGCTTCTCACGCCGCATGTGCAACAGGAGATAATGCACAATCTTTTCGCTCCTGACGGTGACCTGAAATTCACCCGCGGACGCATTTCCATGAACTGCAACGACTATGGCCGCTCATGGTACAGCTGTGACGAGGTACCCGGCGACTTTGAACTGCGATATTTTAACATAGACCGCGACAAACGAGGCATAATCCCCCTAATACGCACCGCCCAGAATCAGAATCCGAAGCTTACATTCTGGATTTCTCCATGGAGTCCGCCGAGCTGGATGAAAATCAATAATGACTATCCTGTGGTCAGCAGCAAACACAACAATGCCGACCCCAAACAGGACTATCTGCTTTTCGGTTCTGCCGAAGATATAGACGAGGATGAGATGAAATTCCTGGGCGAACGCAAAAGCCAGTTTCCCCGCAAGCTTGCCACCCAGGATTACTTCATTCAGGATCCGCGCTATCTGAAAGCTTACGCCAACTACTTCTGCCGCTTCATAGATGAATACAAGGAGCAGGGGATACCTATCGACATGGTAATCTACCAGAACGAGGCCTACAGCTATACTCCATATCCCGGCTGCCCGTGGACAGCCGAAGGAACCATACGGTTCAACCGCGACTATCTTGCACCTGCAGTGCGGGAGAAGCATCCTGAAGTTAAGCTATATATCGGCACTTTCAACACCAACCGACTTGACCACGTTCAGAAAATAATGGCCGACGAAGGTCTGCGCCAAAGCATCGACGGGGTTGCCTTCCAGTGGGAAGGCCGCGAGATACTGCCTGAAATACGCAAACAATATCCCGACTTCCATTACATCTGTTCGGAAAGCGAATGCGGCAACGGCTCGATGGACTGGAAAGCCGGCGAGCACACCTTTTTTCTCATAGCCGACAACATGGGCAACGGAACAGACGAATGGTTCAACTGGAACTTCCTCCTGCCCGACAACGGCATAAGCCCATGGGGATGGACACAGAACGCATTGATTCAGGTGGACTCAAAGCAGCGCACCATACGCTATACACCTGAATATTTCGCGGTGAAACATTTCAGCAATCTCGTGCCTCCCGGCAGTGTGATGACAGGCTACACCCCTCGCACAGACAGCCGCAATGCTCCTGCCATCGTCTACCGCACTCCCGAAAACGCCCACATCGTTATCGCAGGTAACTTTGAGAACGAAGCCCGGCCATTCACCGTCCGAATAGCCGGCCGCTACCTCAACGCCACCCTCTCTCCCCACTCCTTCACCACCTTCGTCATAAAATAAGTCTGTAAGATAAAAAGGAGTACCGTATTACAATGCAATTCAAGAGATAATGTTTTGACCTGTATGATCAACAAAACTATTATTTCAATAATCACCACCCCATACACAAAACCGAAATATTTCAGAATCTGGATTATTTTGTTTTTGTTTTCAGTAATGGGAATGATTGACCTGCCTGCAGGTCGATTATTTCCATGCACTGTTTCCATTTCATGGATATTGATTATTATAATAGCATTCACAAAAGCAACCTTTTTATCCATCATAGGCAGATTAATAAATCATTTAAGGTATAGGTATAAAACCACTGCAGGGATATTGAACGTATTGTTCATCTGCTTCATTGTGGGGGTATGTTTCTTTTGCCTGGTTAATTTTTTATGCTTTCATTTTTATGGATTCGGCATCAGCAACAAGCTGATGGCCATAATTGCACAGACAAATTACGACGAAACAGCAGAATTCCTCCCAACATTTCTGGCAAACCTTTATTCAGAGATACAAAATCCGGCGACATGGCTGGTTCTAATCATATTCATTTGTCTGATGCTGTTTGCCAACAAATTGGCATCGATAGGAATAATCCGTTCCATCATATATGCCGTGTCGGTCGTCGGAGCTGCCCTCATGGTATTTTTCATGGCAACCTTACCTGCGGGGAAAACAGATTTGTTTGTACCGTTGCGTGTAACTAAAACAATAGTGCGCACTGTCAGGGAGCACAGACACCTGACAGAAATAATGAATCAGGTAAAATACTTTCCTGAACTGGAACAAACAGTATCTTCAGGAGGTGCGACAGATTTATGTATGATAATAGGTGAATCAGCCTCACGACAAAACCTGGAGATCTATGGTTATCCGTTGCCAACTTCACCAAACGCCATGGCAATGAGGGACAGCCTGTTCATATTTGAGGATGCCTTGGCAAGCTCAACAAGTACCGCCTTAAATATGGAACGTATATTGAGTTTTATGCCTGATTCCGATTTTTCCGGTAACTGGTACGATTACCCTATGCTGATTGATTTGATGAATGCAGCAGGCTACCGGACATACTGGCTTTCAAATCAGGAGAAAAGCGGGATATGGAGCAATAGCTCCGCTGCAATGGTAGCGCATGCCAATGAAATCAAATATGTAGGTAACCTCAGCTCGGAAGACCATCTCCTCCAAAAGTTTGATGAAGTATTGCTGACTTATGTCACAGAGGCCTTCAATAATAGCGCCCCGTCTAAATTCATAGGGGTACACCTAAAGGGGTCACATACCCGCTATTACAACCGGTATCCCGAAGAATTCAACAGATTCTCGGCAACAGATGTACTCCGAACCATCCGACATCCATGGCTTGACGAGACAAAGGCACAGAGAGTGGCGGAATATGACAATTCCATATTATACACCGATTTTGTGGTAAATGAAATAATTGATAAGGCACGCCGGTCCGACAAGCCATCATTGGTGTTGTATTTTTCGGATCATGGAGAAAATGTGTACTTTAACCGTGACTTCTGCGGCAGGGATTCATTATTTGTTGAAGTTCCTTTCTACATATATGCCAACAATGCCTTCCACAAAGCCTTCCCGGATAAGATAAAAAAACTTGAAGATGCAAGAAACCGGCATTTTTCAACAGCAAATATAATTCACACCATCATGTCTCTTACATCGACAATGAATCCATACTACGACAAAAAACTTGATATTCTTTCCGATTCATTTGTCACACGACCGCGCAAAGTAGATGGTAGAATATGGGGCAAGGATACGGGAAACAAAACAATATTACCGAAATGAAACTGCCCTACTCTATCAGAATTTATGCATCTTCACTGCTGGGCGCAGCAGTGGTGATTGCGATTTGCTATAAAGTATGGTTTAATCATGTCTGTGAATCAATTATCAAGGACTATCCTGAACAAAACTACATTGCCCATGGTGGTGGAGCCATCGACGGCTATAATGCCACCAATTCACTTGAAGCCATAGACAATGCTATTGCGCACGGAATAAAATACATTGAACTTGACCTGCAACTTACGGCGGACAGCATTCTTGTGGCAGCTCACGACTGGGATTCATTTGCCGGAATGACCGGATTTAAGAGTCCCGATAACCGTCCGCCAACTTTTGAGGAATTCCAAAAGTGCAGGATGTGGGACAGATATACCCCGGTAACTTACCGTATGATTGATTCCATATTCACTGTGCATCCGGATTTGATACTTGTTACGGATAAACTGGACGATGCCGAAATTCTGCAAAAGTTTCTTCCCGGATTGACGCACAGAACCATGATTGAATGTTTTTCTGAAAAAGCATTTGATAAAATTAAAAATACAGGTTCTTTTTCCCCGATGACTTCCTATCCCAACATCATTCCTGGACAACTTAATGTTACTGCTCTTGAAAGCTCCCGCTACAGATACTTCCGTTTCATGCCGTCAGCCTATGCACTCTTCCGACTGGGCACTACAACCAGGGAAGAAGCCGATTCGGTGTTTGCCACAGACCGTCGCATCAGGTTCTACTACGTTGACATCATAGAATAAGGAGAATAAGAAGGATATTATCAAGCAATACGGAACTTTAAATTACAAAAGGTAGTGGTAAACTCCGTAATGAAGATTTATATGCCACTGTCGGCTATAAATTAAGATAATTATATTTACCTGTAAATAATAAGGACTGACTCACAAAATATGAAGTCAGTCCTTGTTGTTTCATTGTTATTCCATGAATCCTACATGGTACAATATAGAAATCTGCTATTATTTTGCATCGGCAGGTTTTTCGATACCTTCCTTAGTGGCGCGTTCCTCCATACGGGAAATGCGTAAATCAAGATCAGGATGGCTTGAGAAAAGCTGATTGATTTTGCTGGTCTTTGCATCTCCCTGAAGTTCTTTCAGACGTTTGAACGAAAGAGCCATAGCCCAGGGGTTCTTACCGTTTTTCTTAAGAAATTCATAGCCGTAATCGTCAGCAGCCTTTTCGGCTTTCTGGGAGTATTTGGCAGAAACCAGAGCCTCGCCAAGACTTCCAAGCTGCGAATCGGTTAGTGCGGCAGCCTTACCGCTTGCCGATGCGATGCCATCTTTCAGAGCCGACGTAAGCAACGCCTGCTTGAAAGCATTCTTTGAATCCTTGTGTGCCACATGGCCTATTTCGTGACCTATTACTCCGAGAAGTTCATCATCGCTCATAATGTCCATGAGTGAGGAAAACACACGGATGCTGCCGTCGGCACATGCAAATGCATTCACGTCAATCACATTGTATACCTTGAAATTAAGAGGCATGCCCTCAACGTTAGTGATTCCTTCAGTAAGTTTTGCAAGACGCTGGGTGTAGGGATCATCGGCCGGAAGCACGGGATTGTGGGTATCCATCCAGTCGATGTACTCCTTTACATACTGCACCATGTCCTCATCTGAAAGAGTGACGGCCTGAGCTACCTTTTTAAGACTGCCGGCAGCTTTTTTAAGATTGAACTGAGCGCTTGCAGGCATTGCAAAAGCAATGCAAAGCATAATCATAAAGCTTTTAGTCAGATTCTTAATCATGATAATCAATTATGATTTATAATTTAGATAATTAACTATGATTTATTGGCAGATGCAAAGTTACCTAAATTTTAAATAAATTTGTATCGACCAAATAATTTTGTTCACCAGCCAAAATACTTATTAAAAATGAACCGTAAATCAACCGTTATCCTCATACTCTCAATTTTTCTTGCCATCATAATTACAGGAGCCGGATTTGCATTATTGGGCCGCACATTCATTTCACTGCGTGTCCCGGCTCTGACTGCACTGGCAATTTCAATGGCTATAACCGGTTTATCATGTAATTTTTATAAAGGAAGCCTTTCCCGATATCTTGTATGTGGTGTGATTTTCATGCTTACCGCATCAGTTTCGTTCACATCTTTTTTAGCCCTCAATTATTGCTTCCGCCGGGAACAGACCGACCACAAAGTGGAGGTGACAGTAACTAAAAAATTCAGCCGTGAAAAAACCCGTTACCGCCGTCTGGCACGCGGACGAATGGTGGCCGACGGAACATACCATACCTACCATATAGTTGCTGAAACACCCGACGGAAACAGCAAGGAGGTAACCCTGTCAATTGAAAAATATAACAGGATGAAACGCGGCATGCATGCCGACATCAGTATTGCCGAAGGACTGTTCGGATATCCGGTCATAACTGATTTCGGCAACATCCGATGATGTTGAAAACAATGTTGAAAACGCGTGAAAACCGATTTCACAAATTGTGGATACATAATTTGCACATTATCCACATGAAGATGTATAGAACACTGAATCCATTCTGCAAAATCCATCCATACATGTTTATCAATGGGTTTTGAGCATAGGTTTCAACACTTACACATAGTTTATATCATGGAAATTTATTAACTTTGCACATTATCAACATGATGTTGATAAACCAAACAACCAATTAATTATCAGCCTTTCATATGTTGATAATGTGATAATAAACCGGATGAAAACATCAATAACCCATTTTAGCAAGTAAATTGATGGAAAGTTATCATCTGTTTCAACATCCATTATTAATATTTAGAGTCGAGTTGATTTTTTAGAAAAATTTTTCAGACATTTAAATAGTAAAGAAATGAATGTTGAAAAAGTCACTCCCGAGTCTGAAAAGGATTTGTGTGCGGAGATTAAGAAACTCAAGAAAAGCAAAGATGCCGTGGTGCTCGCCCACTACTATGTGAAGGGTGAGATTCAGGACCTGGCCGATTATATAGGTGATTCGCTCGCGCTTGCAAGAATTGCAGAAAAACTTCCCAACCGCATCATCGTGATGTGCGGCGTGCACTTCATGGGCGAGACTGCCAAGATTCTCTGTCCCGACAAGAAGGTGCTTGTGCCGGATGTGGAGGCCGGATGTTCGCTGGCCGATTCGTGCAAGGCCGAGGATCTGGAAAAATTCATCAGGGAGAATCCCGGTCACATGGTGGTGAGCTATGTCAACACCTCTGCCGATGTGAAGGCATTGACAGATGTGGTGGTAACTTCAGGAAATGCACGTCAGATAGTGGAGGCGCTTCCTGCCGACACACCTTTGATTTTCGGACCCGACCGCAATCTCGGTCATTATATAAGCTCGGTGACCGGACGTGAAATGAAAATCTGGGACGGTGCATGCCATGTGCACGAACAGTTCTCGCTCGAAAAAATTATAGAACTTAAAAAACAGCATCCGCAGGCCAAGCTGCTCGTTCATCCTGAATGCAAGCATGCACTGGTGATTCTTGCCGATAAGGTAGGGTCGACAGCAGCGCTGCTAAAATATGCAAAAGAATCGGATGCTGACGAATTCATTGTGGCCACTGAAAGCGGCATCCTGCACGAGATGCAGAAAAGCAGCGGCAACAAGACTTTTATCCCCGCACCTCCTGCCGACAGCACCTGCGCCTGCAATGACTGCAGCTACATGAAACTTAACACGCTTGAAAAACTCTACAACTGTCTGCTCACCGAGCAGCCGGAGATACAGGTGGATCAGGAAACGGCAGTCAAGGCACGCAAGCCCATTGAAAAGATGCTGGAAATGTCGGAACAGCTCGGCATCTGAATCAAAAACAACATCAGACATAGACATACATAATCACCAAATTATAGATTTGATGGAATACAAGCATAAAGATATAGAACAGCGCTGGCAGCAGCGTTGGAAAGAAGATAAGACATATAAGACGGAAATAGACCACAACCGTCCGAAATTCTATGTACTCGACATGTTCCCTTATCCCTCAGGTGCGGGGTTGCATGTGGGGCATCCGCTGGGCTACATAGCTTCCGACATATATTCGCGCTACAAACGCATGCAGGGATTCAATGTGCTCCATCCCATGGGTTATGACGCCTATGGCTTGCCAGCGGAACAATATGCCATACAGACGGGTCAGCATCCCGAGGTGACCACTACCCAGAATATTGCGCGCTATCGGCAGCAACTTGACCGCATAGGTTTCTGTTATGACTGGGACCGTGAGATACGCACATGCACTCCCGACTATTATAAATGGACGCAATGGGCATTCATTGAAATGTTCAACCATTATTATGACACAAAGCTCGACCGTGCCGAACCGGTGGCTAACCTTATAAGCCATTTCAGTAAGCATGGCACTGAAGGGGTACATGCCGCATGCACAAAGCCTCTTTCGTTTACGGCCGCGCAATGGAATGCCATGTCTGAAAAAGAACAGAGCGATGTGCTGATGAACTACCGCATAGCTTTTCAGGCAAACACCATGGTGAACTGGTGTCCGAAACTCGGCACTGTGCTTGCCAACGATGAAGTGAGCGAGGGTGTGAGCGTACGCGGAGGCTACCCAGTTGAACAGAAACAGATGTACCAGTGGTGTCTGCGCGTCAGCGCTTATGCACAGCGTCTGCTCGACGATATGGAACAGCTGCAGTGGAGCGATTCCATCAAGGAAACCCAGCGCAACTGGATCGGACGCTCGGAAGGTGCAGAGATGCAGTTCAAGGTGAAGGACAGCGATGTGGAGATGACCATCTTCACCACACGCGCCGACACAGTGTTCGGTGTGACATTCATGGTGCTGGCACCCGAAAGCAAATATGTGGACATGATCACAACTCCTGACCACAAGGAAGAAGTGCAGGCTTACCGCGATGAGATAAAACACAAGACCGAGCGTGAGCGAATGATTGACAAAAAGGTGAGCGGAGTGTTTACCGGAGCCTATGCCATCAATCCGCTTTCGGGCAAGGAAATTCCTGTATATGTCAGCGACTATGTGCTTGCAGGTTACGGTACAGGTGCCATCATGGCTGTGCCTGCTCATGATTCACGTGACTATGCTTTTGCACGTCATTTCAATCTTCCGGTTATTCCGCTTATAGAAGGTGCCGACGTAAGTGAACAGAGTTTTGACGCCAAGGAGGGTCGCATGATCAATTCATGCGGGCCTGAACTTGATCTCAACGGAATGGAGGTCAAGGATGCCATAGCCGCCACCAAACGGTTCATTGAAGAGAAGGGCATAGGAAAAGTGAAGGTGAACTTCCGTCTGCGTGATGCTATTTTCAGCCGTCAGCGTTACTGGGGAGAACCGTTCCCGGTTTACTATAAGGATGGGGTTCCGCATACACTGCCGGTTGACAAACTGCCGCTGGAGCTTCCGGAGATTGATAAATATCTTCCCACCGAAACCGGTGAACCCCCTCTGGGTCGTGCCGAAAACTGGAAAACCGAGGACGGCTATCAGCTTGAGTTGAACACAATGCCCGGTTTTGCAGGTTCGTCGGCCTACTATCTGCGCTATATGGATCCCCACAATTGTGATGCACTTGTAGGAAAGGAAGCAAACGATTATTGGCGCAGTGTTGACCTTTATGTGGGTGGTACGGAACATGCCACCGGTCATCTTATCTATTCCCGTTTCTGGAATAAGTTCCTGTTCGACCTCGGAAAGGTGTGTGAGAAGGAACCATTCAGCAAACTCATCAACCAGGGCATGATTCAGGGACGAAGCAATTTCGTTTACCGCATAAAAGACACCAATACATTTGTATCCGCAGGCAAGAAGGGTGAATATGATGTCACACCCATTCATGTGGATGTCAATATTGTTTCCAACGATGTGCTTGACACGGAGGCTTTCCGCAACTGGCGTCCGGAATATGCAGATGCCGAATTCATACTTGAGGACGGAAAATACATATGCGGATGGGCAGTGGAGAAGATGTCGAAATCAATGTTTAATGTTGTCAACCCTGACGATATAGTTGAACGTTATGGTGCCGACACTTTGCGATTGTATGAGATGTTCCTCGGTCCGGTGGAGCAGAGCAAACCTTGGGATACGAACGGTATAGACGGAGTCAACAGATTCATAAAGAAATTCTGGAACCTCTTCTACAAAGGCGACCAATGGCTCGTAACCGATGAAAAACCTTCGGCCGAAGCACTCAAATCCATTCACAAACTTGTAAAGAAAGTAACGCAGGATATTGAGGAATTTTCCTATAATACTTCTGTGAGTGCGTTCATGATTTGTGTGAATGAGCTTACACAGCTTAAATGTCACAGCAGCGGGGTGCTGTCGATGCTGGTGCGCGTTCTCGCTCCGTTCGCCCCTCATGTTGCCGAAGAACTTTGGCATGCCCTGGGTAACGATGCCTCCGTGTGCATGGCAAAATGGCCTGAATGGAATGAGGATTATCTTGTTGAAAAGAACATAAATTATCCCGTCAGCTTCAACGGAAAGGCGCGTTACAACATCAGTGTGCCAGCCGATATGGACAAGTCAGAGATTGAAAAGCTCGCACTTTCGCATGAAAACGCGGCCAAATGGCTGGATGGAAAACAGGTGAAGAAAATAATAGTTGTACCCGGACGAATCGTTAACATTGTGGTTGGCTGAGAGTAAAACAATATTTTGAGCCAACCGGCGTTATATCAATGGAAAAAACTCCGCCCCGGCAGCATGTGAAGGCAGCTGTCGGGGGCGGTTATATAAAGCCGTAAATCATATGAAATTACCTGAACGAATAGTATTCGCCACCAACAACGCTCACAAACTGCAGGAAGCCCGTGCCATTTTTAAAGTTCTGAATGCTGCCGGAAATTGCGGATGTGAAATACTTTCGCTCGACGACATAGGCTGTCATGATGACATTGAAGAGACAGCGGAAACCCTTGAGGGTAATGCTCTCATAAAAGCAAGATGGATCAACAGCAAATATGGTCTGGACTGCTTTGCCGATGATACGGGACTTGAAGTAAAGGCTCTTGGAGGCGCACCGGGAGTAATGTCCGCACGTTATGCTGCCACCGACAACCCGGATGCACCAAGTCATGATTCTAAGGCCAACATGAGGTTGTTATTAAGAAACATGCAGGGAAAAATAGACCGCAGCGCACGTTTCCGTACAGCCATCGCCTTGATTATTAACAATAAAGAATATATGTTTGAAGGCGTGGTTAAAGGCAACATATCATTTGAACCTGCCGGAAAGGATGGTTTCGGTTACGATCCTGTGTTCGTGCCAGAAGGTCATACAGAAAGCTTCGCACAGATGTCGGCTGAAAAGAAAAATTCAATGAGTCACAGAGGACGTGCGCTTGCAGCTTTGATTGAATTTTTGTCTGAAGAAAAATCAAAATAAAATATACCTCTCATATCCTCAGATGATAAAGAAATTATTGATATTGCTGACTTTCATGTTGCCGCTTGCTGTGCAGGCTCAGCTTGCCGTAGGCTCATGGAAAATATATTCGCCTTTTATCAATGTTGAAGACATTGCAGAAACCGGTACATACATATATTTTATATCGGCCGGATCGGTGTTCCGCTACGACAAGGAGACTGCTGAAGTGGAAGCCCTTACCAAAGTGAATCTTCTTAATGATGTGGATGCGAAAAATATATATTCAGATCCTGATGCTAAAAGCGTGATTGTGGTGTACAGTTCCGGCAACATGGACCGGCTGTCGGACAATGGAAAGGTGGTAAACATGCCTGACATAAAGAATGCCAATAGTGTCGGTTCTCATAATATAAATGATATTGCATTCAAAGGTGACGATTTTTATGTTGCCACCGATTTCGGGCTTGTTGTATATAATAATTCAAAAAATGAAGTAAGGGAGACAGTATTCACACCCAAAGAGGTTATGCATGTGGATGCATCATCTCTATTTGTAGCCATGGGTCTTAAAGAAGGTGCCTTATATGTGGCTTCAGCTGACAAAAACATAAAGAATTTGTCGGATTTCAACGTTTTTAATCTTGGGATGGCTGATTGCCACGGATTGATTGCAAAAGGTGATAAATTATATTGGTGTATATGGGGTGAAATTTTCCGTATTTTCAATATTGATATCAATACTGGAACTTTCGGTATTGATGCCCAGATAGAAGTGGATGGTCAGAATCAGGGTATATGGGGTTGCAATAACTGGAAGATATACCGCGGTAGCCACGGATATGATTATGTATTCAACGGTGACGGTATATTCACTTTTGATGAAGATGGTAAGATAAGTAAACTTTCATCTGCCAAAGTACCTGCAACATCTGTACTTCTTTATGGAGGTGATTCCAAGTCAGTCTGGGAAGGAGATAGCAACGGTTTGAGGCATATGGATTATTCCTCATCGGACCCCGTGGCTATTGGTGGATATATAAAAGGTTCTGACCTATCTCTCAAGCAGATTCATGCCATGTATACGGGTCAGTCAGGAAAAATATATCTTTACGGACTTGACCAGAATTCAACTTTCAATGCATATTATGACCGCAGTAAGCCGTCTACCATTCTTACATTGGAAAATGGAGAATTCAAGGATGTGGCCGGGAAGGAAGTTGATTTTGAAAATGGAAATTCGGGTGTGAAAGGTCCGAATGCAATGATGCGTACACATCGTTTGTGTGAAGACCCTCAGGATCCGAATGCTTACTACATAGGTAGCTTTTTTGAAGGTGTATATCACATTAAAGACAATAAACAATTACATAAATATTATACTACAAGTGCCGGATTTGGTATGACAGTAAATTATGCATGTAATTTATATGATGTAGGTGTTGATAACTACGGTAATTTATGGGCATATAACTGTAGAGGAAATGCTGCTGATAATACTGAACGAATCTTTGTTCTTCCATCAGAAAGTAGAAACAAAGAAACAACAGTGCCTTCTGATTGGAAAGGTTTTTCAATAAAAGGAAAAACTTCGGATAATTGGGAAAACTTCATATTGTCTTGTAGAAAGAGCAATTATATGATAATAACTCTTGGAAAATATGAAAAGGATTTTGTTATAATTGATTCAAGAAATACGCCTTCTCCATCCGATGACCGTCTGATAGTGGTTGATACTCAAATAGACCAGGACGGAAAAGAATTCGATTCAACAATTGGTCTTACCTGTGTGGCAGAGGACAATAACGGTCGTCTGTGGTTCGGTTCGGAGAAAGGAGTATATGAAATTACAGATATCAGTAAGGTTACATCAAACGTTGCCACTATAAAACGAATGAAGGTGGCGCGTAACGACGGCACTAATCTGGCAGACTATCTGTTGGAAAACGTAACTGTTTCGGGTATCGCTGTTGACGCTGCCAATAAAAAATGGATATCAACTATAGGCTCGGGAGTTTATCTTGTCAGTGAAAACGGCGACAGGATTCTTGAGCATTACACGGTTGACAATTCAATTCTTCCGTCCAACCATGTATATTCTGTAGCATGTGATCCGGCATCTAATAAAGTGTACTTCGGCACACCTAACGGACTTGTGGAATACAGTTCCACCACCTCACCGGCGGCAGATTCATATAGTGATGTCTATGCTTATCCCAATCCTGTTCGTCCTGACTATACGGGATGGATTACAGTGACCGGCCTGATGGACAATTCGCTTGTTAAAATAGCCGATGCCAATGGAAATGTGTTCCATCAGGGGCGCAGTGAAGGCGGTATGTTCGTATGGGACGGATGCAATTCGGCCGGCGAGCGGGTGAAGACCGGTGTATACTATGTTCTCGCCTCTCAGAATGCCACAGGCACATCATCGGCATGCGTGACCAAAATAATGGTTATAAACTGAATCTAAATCGAAAGTAAAAATGGTGACATTAAAATATAAGGATGAAACAGACCGGGCCTACGGTCTGAGTGGAATGAGTGTGTGCATGTGCATGATGGAGAACGAACGGTTCATTGACAATGTAAGTCTTGATTCTGAACCGGATAAAGGTCTTGCTTTCACATCCGATTTCTTCTATCCGCATAATCAGTCACTTTCTGCCAAGACTTTATGGAACGACAGTTTCAATCATTTTCGTCTGTTGACGGGACTGCTGCTAAGCAACGTTATGTGTCGTGCCATGGTGCGTAATCGTGAGGAGCTGACGAGGGAGATGAATGAGTTATTACTGAAAAATCTCTTCGAAGAGGGACATGAGGAATGTTCGCTCGATGATGATGAGATACGTATGGTCTATAATGAATCGTTCGCATTTTTCCACCGTGTGTTCGGTCATCCTGATGTCTCGGTTCTTGTGAGTAGATTTGTAGACAATCTTACGGAAAAAAGATCACTTGACGGGGAGGAAGTCGCTCGGTTGTTACGCCCATTGCTGCGCTGACGTTATATTGTGGACATATTGCCGCGTTTGTCGGCTTCAAAAACTTTTGCGGAACAATAAACCGCTAAGTTTTAAGTTATAATATATGAGTACGAAGTTTGACAAATAAACAATCAGAAGATAAAGATGACTATTCACCTTTCAGGCTTTAAAACAGGAATTGTACGTGTAAGTGCGTTTCTGTTTGCGGTATTTATCATAAATCAGACTATCAACGCCCAGGATATAAAGGAAGATTTTAATCCTGTTGAAACCGGCGTGACATCGCTGAGCATCGCTCCCGATGCCCGTGGTGCATCCATGGGTGATCTTGGCGCGGCCACAGATCCGGATGCCAACTCGCAGTTCTGGAATCCGTCGAAGTATGCTTTCGCCTATTCACAGGCAGCAGTGTCGCTGAGCTATACACCGTGGTTGCGTAAACTTGTAAACGATATTTTTCTGGCCAATCTTTCGGGATACTGGAAAATAGGCAGCGGCGACAATCAGGCCATCAGTGCCTCGTTGCGCTATTTTTCGTTGGGCGAGGTAACAAGCAATATGCCCGGCGATGTTGGTACAACCAGTATTAATCCTTACGAGATGGCTATTGACGTGGGTTATTCACGCAAATTGTCGGAGAAATTCTCTATGGGTATAGTATTCCGTTATATATACTCTGACCTTGGTTATAACTCCACCTCTGATGTCGGTGACAATCAGACCGGCGCATCCGCATTCTCGGCTGATATCTCCGGTTATTACACCACATATCCGATTATTGGCCAAAACGAATGCCAGTTCTCCTGGGGATGGGATATTTCGAACATCGGTTCGAAAGTGAGCTACGACCGTGGTGCCAACCCAGCGTTTTTGCCTACCAACCTGCGTATAGGAACATCGTTCATGTTCCCTTTGGCAGATTATCATACTCTTGCCATAAGTCTTGACCTTAACAAGCTGCTTGTGCCAACCCGTCCCCGTCAGAAAGATTATACCAAGATTGAGGACGGAGTGGAAGTGCCCGATCAGGAAGCGTGGCAGCGCGCCTACCAGGACTGGCAGGACATGTCGCCAATCACCGGTATATTCAAATCGTTCAACGACGCACCCGGCGGTATGTCGGAGGAATTGAAGGAGATAAACTATTCGCTTGGTGCGGAATACAGCTACAATCAGCAGTTCTTTCTGCGTGCCGGTTATTATCATGAAAGCCAGTGGAAAGGAAACCGTCAGTATTTCGGTTTCGGAGCCGGATTCTCTCTGAATGTTGTCCGTCTGGATGCCTCCTATATGCTTTCCACAGCTCAGAGTTCACCTCTTGACCAGACACTCCGTTTCTCCCTTACCTTTGATATGGAGGGCCTGAAAGGACTGTTCGGAGGTAGATAAATTTCATAATTATTGCTACCAGTTATGTATCGTATTGGCAACGGATTCGATGTACATCGTCTGGTTGAAGGCCGTGATCTGATTGTGTGTGGAGTAAACATTCCCTATTCTCTCGGTCTGCTCGGGCATAGCGATGCGGATGTGGCTCTGCATGCCTTGAGCGATGCAATTCTTGGTGCGGCAGCATTGCGCGATATAGGTTATCATTTTCCTGATACAGATGTCCGCTACAAAGGGGCTGATTCCCGTTTGCTGCTTCGCGAATGTGTGCGGCTCATAGATGAAAAGGGCTATAGGGTGGTAAATGTGGATGTCACCATTATTGCTCAGGCTCCTAAAATGTTGCCGTACATTCCTCAGATGATTCTCAATATTGCCGAGGATCTCGGAATTCCTTCAGATTGCGTGTCAGTTAAAGCTACTACAACAGAAAAACTCGGATTTACAGGCCGTAGCGAAGGGATAGCTGCCCAGGCCTCCGCACTGCTTGCGAAAAAGTAAGTAAAATCCATGCATTGCAAATGTCGGTAGAACAGATAAAGAGAATTGAATGGGTCGATTATGCAAAAGTAGGTGCCATATTTGCTGTGGTAATGTTGCATACCTATTTCTCGGGATCATTCACAATGTATATGAATGCGTTTGTAATGCCGTTTTTTTTCTTTATTTCGGGATTCCTTTTCTCATATGCTAATAATCCTGATTATGGAAAATTTGTAAAAAAACGTTTTAGACAACTTGTCATACCATATCTTTGGATAAATATATTAGCGTATTTTTTTTGGGTGTTTTTTCTTCGGAACTATGGTAACGATTCTGAACAATCTATTAGTTGGTTTATACCTATTGCCGGTATATGCACGGGAATTCCCCCTCTTTTAGTACACGATATTCCTTTGTGGTCTCTTCTTAGTTTCTTTGTTGTTGATGTGGTATTTTACCCATTATTCCGTGTGATTAAATCTTCAACATTGATTGCAGTAGTCTCATTTATATCTATTTATGTTTTAATTTATGTATGTAATTTAAAATTATCGCATACACCACTCTCTGTCGCCCCTTCATTAGCTGGCTTGGGTTTTTATGCCATTGGCTATGGCTGGAGAAACAGTGAAATCCGTAAAAAACATACGTTTACTTCTTTTTTTCAGTTGATAACAATATTTGTTGTGAGCACTATAATATTTTATGGTGCAGCAACGTATAATGGTTTTACGTCATTTTATTTATGTGAGTATGGAAAGAATATGTTCTTATTTTTAATAGGAGCATTGAGCGGAATAACTTTATCAGTCTCATTGTGTGTAATTATTTCAAAAAAATTTAAAGATAATTCGTTTATTAGGTTTATTTCAATAGGAACCTTGATAATATGCGGTTTTCATTTACTTGTATTCGCATGTATAAAGGGTGTGTGTCTGTATGTTTTCGGAATTAGCCCAGAAGTGTTTGCTGAAAGTAGTGTTGCGCGGTTTACACTCGGAATTTTAGGTTTTGTGCTGACATTACCGCTCATATATATAATTAGAAGTAAATTGAGATTTTTAGTTGATAAATAAGAATTATTCTTTTCTGTCATGTTCCGAACCGTATATTTCACAACAAACAGAAAATGGCCATTTTGGTTGTTTTGGATAATCTGCTCGGTTATTTATGCAGCAGTGTTCACAACAATTGATTTTTGTGATAATCCTTTTTCCGGGATAAAAGGTTTTCTGACTCTTGCCATGCAATATGGTGTGGTGGCTTTTTCTGTTTCCGGTGTCATTTGTCTGATAGCGGTTAATAGATATGTATTTGTCCTGTGTTTTCCTGTATTGATTGTTCTTTCATCTGTATTGGCTTATTACAGAATCACGATGGGGGTATATATATCGCCTGCCGTGATAGAACTTATGAGGGTGAATAATATGGCAATGTGGGGAACTGTGATGAGTTTTAAACTTGTATTGACAGTTTTGGCTGCGTTGTTTTTTTCGTTTGCTGGCGTAATATATCGTTTTAAATATGTGGAGATAAAGAGGAGTTGGATGTGGTTACTTCTCGGCATCATTATAATTCTCATTCCAACGCGCTTAGTAGGCAGTTTCCATTCGCCTGTAATAGCAAGAATGCCTTATTGTTTCTATTATTCATTAATGGATTATATAAGTTACAGGCATGATGTCAGTAAAGAGCGTAACACATTTATTAATGTGCCTGTTACCGTATCACACAATGCTCCGGATGTCGTACTTGTGATAGGCGAGTCATTGCGTTCTGATCATCTTTCGTTGAATGGTTATGAGCGACTAACTACTCCAAGGTTACAAAAAGATACAGCTGTGGTATCATATCCATTTGTAACTACAGAACCATGTTATACACATACAAGTGTACCACATATAGTTACACGTGCCGACTCTATTCATCCAGATCGGAAATGGGAGGAACAATCCTTTATAACTTTATTTAAAAAAGCTGGTTTCAAAACATTTTGGATTTCAAATCAGGACGATGCCTCCACATATGTTTATTTTATGAATGAGGCGGATACATTACAACGTGCCAACGTCAATATGTCAATGTATAATTTTGGAAACAAGAATCTTGATCTTGATATATTGCCTCTTGTAGAGGAGGATTTAAGAGATAAGAATTCTAAATCTAAACTTTTTGTCATTCATTCAATAGGGTCACATTGGTATTATAACACTCATTATCCGGATTCACTCGCCATTTATAATCCGGAAGTGAACAGTAGGGTACTCTCTGATTTGTCACAAGAACAACTCATTAATTCGTATGACAACACAATATTGGCTACTGACGATTTTCTTTCAAAACTAATAGATTTATTCAGGAAACGTAATGCCATATTGATTTATATTTCTGATCATGGAGAATCTTTGGGTGAGGAGGGGCGTTTTTTGCATGCTGTGGATGCTCCCGAACTTCATAAGCCAGCTTGTTTTATCTGGTATTCTGACAAATATGCATTGAATTATCCCGAAAAAATCTGTGCATTAAAGGATAATGCCAGGAAAAAATGGTCTTCTGATATTATTTTTCATACCGTACTTGATGCGGGTACACTTTCAACAGATGTTTTTGAACCATCTTTGAGTGTCCTTGTCAGACATTGATATAAAACAACATTATTTAAAATATGTAATGCGAAATATACAGCCCTTTTAAATTCAGCGTGAGGTGAGGCGGACAAGGAAGCGGAAGAGGGGGAGGTTGTAGGAGAGGAGAGCGCCGAGGCGGTTTTTTAGCCTGACATGGGGATTGGTCAGGATGGATTTTCGGTGTAATCGTATCACATTGAGGCACCGCTGACGGTAATTTTCCAGTTCGGGCAATGCGGATGCTTCTTTTCCATTTTGCCATATGAGCGAAAGCATGTTGCAGTGAGCGCTGAACCGACGGTCGGCAGCAGCTTTCATTAATGCCGGGGTGTGAGCCTCCTGGCTGAAATGGTTGTAAATTTCGTCGGTAACATCGAGCACATCGAATCTTGAACGTGTGATGGCGTGGATGAAGCTACCGGTGTGCTGCCGGTAGATGTATGTCAATTTATCAATTTGTGCAATTATTCCGGCGCGTTCAAACAGCTGATGCGTTATGGCAAGATCTTCATAACGGCGACGGGTGGCAAACCGCAAACCATCGGAAAAAATACGTTTGTTGATTAGACTCCCGCATATTGAGAACCGACCTATATGCTGATACAGAAATTCTTCGGTGAGTTTGTCAGCCTGAAAAATTATTAATGAATTGCGGCAATCGCCGGACTTACTATTCACGTTATAGCCAGGACGTTTCTGTTTCTTTATTTTTCCGAAAACCATGTTGGCTCCGGAAGTTGCCGCAGCATCAAGCATCTGCCGTATGGCGTGCGGAAGGAGTATGTCGTCGGCATCCACAAATACAATCCATTGGCCTGAGGCTGCTTCCAGACCCCGGTTGCGTGCCGCACCGACCCCAATGTTGGGCTGACGTAAAAGAGTGAAACGGCTGTCGGTGTTTGCAAATTCCTGCGATATAATATCCGAACCGTCGTCCGAACCGTCATCGACAACAATAATCTCAATATTGCCGAACGACTGATTCCTCAGGGAGTCGAGACACTCCTTGAGAAATTCATGGCAGTTGTAAACCGGAACAACCACCGACACGGCGCATCCATCATTGAATTCAGTCATCACAGCATCAGGTAAACTGCAAAACAGGCAAATTAACAAATATGCTTGCAGAAGCGTTTTTAAGTAGCGGCTTATCTATAAAACGGATGTTATTGGTGAAAATGTATGTTTGAATAGCACATTTTGGCTGTTTTCAGGCCAAGTCTGTTTTTTTGCGTACATTTGCATTTGACAGACTGACGCGTAATATACAATTCCGCATGTAAATATCAACCTCTTCGGTTATGGATGTATGCGGATAATAAAAAACAGGTTTCTATGAAAAGATTGATTTTGGCATTGTTATCGGTTTTCACAATGGTACAGATTCCTCTTGGATGTTCTGCGGAAAATTTCGAGCTTTTCAAGTACGGTGATTTTGAGAACTGGGTGACACGCAACATCGACGAATCAGCCATTATCGGCGGCAATACCAAGCAGCTTTACGAGATTGCTCCGAACGCCACAATAAACGGCGATAAGCCCTACACCAACATGGGCGGTTCGCCCTGGGCCACCTCCAATGTGATGGCAAAGGTGATGGGGATTACCAAAGGGAGCAATGCTGTTTTCCCAGACAAACATGGTTCGGGACGTGCATGCAAGCTGACCACAATGATGGAGCACTGCAAGGCTCTTGGCATAATAAATGTGGATGTTGTTGTGGCAGGATCAATCTTTCTGGGCAAGTTCATCGAGCCGGTGAAATCCACCAAGGAGCCGTATTCCAAAATGGAGATGGGCATACCTTTCACGCGCCGGCCAAAAGCATTGCAGTTTGATTATAAACTCGACATGCCCAAGGACAACACACGCACCTATTCATCCGGATTCGGAAAAAAGAAAACTCTCCAAGGCCACGACAACGCCGAGGTCTACATCATTCTGCAGCGCAGGTGGGAAGATGAGCATGGCAACCTGTTTGCCAAGCGCGTGGGCACCGGAAGGCGTCATTACGGCAGCGCCACCAACGGCTGGGTGAGCAAGCACCGCATCCCGGTGTGGTACGGTGATATAACGGACCGTCCGGACTATAAACCTTTCATGGGTCTGATTCCGGAAGACAAGAGTTATTATGCACGCAACAGCAAGGGGAAGATGGTGCCGGTGAAAGAGGTGGGCTGGGACAGCCCCGACGCCACACCAACCCATCTGCTTGTAATGGCATCGTCAGGCAGCGGCACAGCCTATATCGGAACAATAGGTCTGACAATGTGGGTTGACAATATGGGGCTGGTGTATTGATGAAGGTCACAAGAAAAAGATTTTCAGGCCGGCGGGTTATAGTTTGAACGGCTAAAATTCGTACATTTGCCAATAAAATAAATTGCCCCATGAAAATAATAAATTTCGCTGAACATAATTCACTCATCAGTCAGTATATGACTGAGATGCGCGATGTCAACATACAGAAGGACATGCTCCGTTTCCGTCGTAATCTGGAAAGGGTGGGCGAAATAATGGCCTATGAGATTTCAAAGACACTGGATTACCGCACCGTTGAGACACTTACTCCGCTCGATGTGGCCAAAACCAGTGTGATTGATTCACAGGTTGTGCTTGCCACAATTTTCCGTGCCGGTGTGCCTTTCCATCAGGGTTTCCTGAACTATTTCGACAACGCACAGAATGCATTCGTTTCGGCCTACCGGAAATATAAGGAGAAGGAGAATTTCGATGTGTGCATCGAGTATCTCGCATCGCCGCGTCTCGACGGCAAAACGCTGGTTCTTGCCGACCCGATGCTTGCTACAGGAGCATCTATGGAGCTAAGCTACCGCGCTCTTCTCACCAAAGGAAATCCTGCACAGATTCATGTGGCCTCGGTCATCGCTTCCCGTCAGGCCGTCGACTACATATGCGAGAAGTTTCCTGCCGACCGCACCACTGTCTGGATCGGTGCAATCGACGAACATATCAACGCACATTCCTACATTGTGCCCGGACTCGGCGATGCCGGCGATCTGGCTTATGGAGTGAAAGAATAATTAGCCGCCGCCAGGTGAGCAAATCCGGCGGCTTAATTGTTAAAAAGGAGAAGTTTTCACCTAAATCATCAATGAGGGTGAATATTTCTCCTTTTCGTTTGTAATATATGTGAAAAGATACTCATACTGTTGTATATATGGAAAATATGCTGAAAAAGATGGCGCTTGCCTATCACAAGGAACCGCACCCCGGTAAAATGGAAACCATACCCACCAAACCTTACTCAACACCTGCCGACCTGGCTCTGGCTTATTCGCCCGGTGTGGCATATCCATGCTTGGAAATAAAGGACAACGGAGAGAATGTGTGGGAATACACCAATAAATCAAATCTCGTTGCCGTGATTTCAAACGGTACCGCTGTGCTCGGTCTCGGAAACATCGGCGCTCTGGCATCAAAACCTGTGATGGAGGGGAAATCACTGCTTTTCAAGATTTTTGCCGGACTTGACAGTTTTGACATCGAGGTTAACGAGACAGACCCCTCGAAAGTTGTGGAGATAGTGAAGGCCATATCCACTACATTCGGCGGCATAAACCTCGAGGATATAAAATCGCCCGAATGCTTTGAGATTGAGCGCCGTCTGAAAGAGGAATGCGACATTCCCGTGATGCACGACGACCAGCACGGAACGGCCATAATCTCGGCGGCAGCCCTGCTCAATGCCGCTGAAATTGCCGGTAAACCGCTCGAATCGCTCAAAGTGGTGGTGAACGGCGCCGGTGCGGCAGCCATATCCTGCAGCCGCCTGTACAAGCAGCTTGGTGTACGGGCTGAAAACATTGTGATGTGCGATTCAAAGGGCGTGATACGCACTGACCGCCAAGGGCTGTCGGAACAGAAAGCGGAATTCGCCACCTCTCGTCCGCTCAGCTCTCTTGCGGAGGCATTGGTAGGTGCCGATCTTTTTCTGGGGCTGTCGGTGAAGGATGTGCTGACACCTGAAATGATTAAGTCGATGGCGCCTGATCCCATTGTGTTCGCCCTTGCCAACCCTGACCCTGAGATAGCCTATGAGCTGGCTGTGGAATCCCGTCCCGACATAATTTTCGCCACCGGCCGCAGCGACTATCCCAACCAGATAAACAATGTGCTCGGCTTCCCCTACATTTTCCGAGGAGCAATCGATAGCCGTGCTACATTGATTAACGATGAAATGAAACTCGCCGCCGCGCGTGCCATAGCACGATTGGCACATGAGCCTGTGCCTGATGAGGTGAAAGAGGCCTATGGCCAACCCGACATGGCTTTCGGAAAGGATTATATACTGCCTAAACCGATGGATCCGCGTCTGCTCGAGATTGTTGCCCCTGCGGTTGCTAAAGCTGCCATAGAAAGTTCGGTTGCCCGGCTGACCATCACCGACTGGGACGGCTACCGGCGCAGCCTGAACAAGATAGCCTCGCAATGCAGCGATGGCGTGTGCTATTCGCAACTGCTCAACTCCCGCCGCACGCTTGAAAAGGTGAGCCGCGAACTTGGATATAAACTTTGACTATAATTTTGCAGGATTGCGGAATTTGATTAATTTTGTCGCAAGATTTCAAGGTAGCCTGAGCTATTGATACGGTGTCAGGCGAGGGAATCCGGTGTGAATCCGGAACAGTACCCGCTGCTGTAAGTTCCCGTGCGATGTTGCATTTTAATGGCAACGTTGCTGTGGATGCCGAGGAAAATGTTTCCCGGTGTCAGAATGTCCGAAATGTCACTGGCGTATGCCGCCGGGAAGGCCGGACAATCTGGAGCAAGTCAGAAAACCTGCCTTGACGGTCTTTTTCAACAGCATTGCCCACGGGATTATGGGCTTGGCGTCACGTTTCAGCAATCCGCCATTCATATCGGCTTATAGCCGGTTCCGATAAAGTTCCCGTTGTGCCATGTGTCAACGGGAATATTCATTTTTTTAAGAACCTATTTATAAGCCAATGAAAAAGATTTTTACTCTTGCAATTCTGTTTGCAGGTCTCACAGCCAATGCAGCCGACAGCAACGTTATCACCCTTGACCTTGCAAAGGCCACCACTCCTCTGACATTCAACGCCGAAACCGGCGCATGGACCGGAACCTACGACGATGATGAGACCGCTATCGAAAGTCAGTGCTTCTCGTTCGTAAAGGGTTCAATGGGCGAATACAAGACCTGGTGGGGATTCACAGCCTCCAACTCCACCGACAACGCGCGTAAGGACGACACACTCACATTCCAGTTCAGCAACATGGCCAAAGGCGGCATCGTTCTCAACGAGGACGGCACGGTGAAGACCGATGATTTCGGCGCACCTGTCACAAGCGCGGAAATGCCCTATCTGGTAGGATACTATGGCTCCTATTTTGCCAAACGACCGGTGGATATGACATTCAACACCGGCAAATCGTATGATGCAGTGGGCGTGTATGTCAATCTTAACAGCTATCCATACTATTGCATCGAGTATGGCGATGCTTTTGCCCGCGCGTTCAACAACGGTGACAAATTCACCCTCACCATCCACGGTGTTGCCCCCGATGAAACCGAGAAAGAGGTTACAGTGGAACTGGCATCGTACACCAACGGCAACCTCACCATCAACCGCGGCTGGAGTTATGTCGACATCACATCGCTCGGCACCATCAACGAACTCTATTTCACCATCAAATCCACCGATTCCGGCGATTATGGCGACAACACTCCCGCTTACTTCTGCATGGATAAACTGATGGTGAAGGAAAACACCAATTCAGGCGTGGAAGCCGTCAAGGCCAACGGTGCCGCACTCTCTTACGACCGTGACACCAACACCGTCAGCGTAAACGGCGCAGACTTCGCCATGGTCTACGACGTAGCCGGCAACGCCCTCACATCGAGCACCGAACCCCAGTTCAGCATCTCCCATCTTCCCGCCGGAGTCTATGTGGTGAAAGCCGGCAACAGCGTCCTCAAAATCGCTCGATAACCCCCAACTCCCCATCGAAGAGTATTAAGGATGTTCAGACCTCATCCTCCCAATCTGAAAAACAGAACAGCGGCATGCCACCCCGGCACGCCGCTGTTTGCATTGTAATTGGTTTTAAAAATATTCCGAAGTTATATTGGGGGAGAAATCAGTCGCTTTCCTCCTCGTCGTCGTAGGAGATGGGGGAGAAGCGCACGCCGTAGGCCTCGAGCTTGGTTTTGGGGCCGGCGTAGAAGCCCATGCCGGGATTCGTTAGCGTGAGGTTAGAGAAGCGTGCAATCTCGATTCCGTTGATGAAGACCATAAGGAATCCACGCTCCTTCATCAGGGTCACTTCCCATACTTTTTTATCCTTGAGAAGCGACGACAGCATGGAGGCATAATCGTCGGTGCTGTCGGGGGTGGAATCGTCGGTCAGGTTTTTGGAGAATCTTATATCCTCCTTGCCACGGCTTATCAGCTTATAGATTCCCCTCTTGGCCACGGCCAGTTCCCCTTTCTCGCAGGTGTAGAGAGTGTAGTTCTTTTTGCCGAAGGTGATCAACGAGTAATTGCGGTCGTTCTTGAAGTCAAACACGATGCCGAAGGGGTTGTCGTCGTTCACGTTTTCCGGTTTGAAAATGAAATCGGCTATGAAGTCCTCATCCTGTGGGCGAATCTGGAAATCGGCGCACGACACGGCGAATTTTTCCTTGTGTTTTGATTCCAGCTTCAGCACCTCCTTGTCTATGATGGCTTTGCCGTCTTTTTCGTCGAACTGCGCCCATTCCAGTTCGGTGTCGCTCACGGGGAAATATTTCAGAAGATAGTGGCCTTTGGCGCCGCATGTCAGCGGCATGGCGGCGAATGCGGCCGCAAGGCATATCGCCCATTTATACAGATTTTTCATTGCAGTGGTATGATTTGGTGTGACAATGATTGTACGTTGATTTTCATTCGCCACCGCCAACGGTGGTCTGGAGTTCCTGTATCATCGGGTCGAAGCGGTGCATCGTGCGGTCATATTTCTCATAGCAGTTGTTGCCGGTGCAGTCGTTGTCTTTTATCTCCGATACAATACGGGCGCGGTAGCTCACCACCTCGTCGTCGGTGAATGAGATTCTCACTTCCAGGCGCGTGCGCACCGTCTGATATCTGAATCTGCTATAGTGCCATCCTGATTTAATCCAGCCGGCGCCCTTGTCGCGCACCTCGATGTCGTCGAAGTAGCTGGTGGCGATATTCATCAGGCGTTTCCAGATCAGGTCTTCCGACAACCCCTTGCGGCAACGGATATCTTTCCATTTGTTGGCCTCTACCCCGGATTCCTCGCCCGATGATGATGCGGCTTCTGCATCGTCTTCAGGAAGAGTGTAGACCACCGTGTTTTTGGGATTATCCTTGAGCAGGCGGTAGCGGCGTCCGATATGGCCCGGAGCGGTGACCGTCACCACATAGAAATCGGTGTTTTTGTCGAATTTCACCTGATAAGTGCCGGTGCCCACATGCTGTCCGTCAACGAAGATGCTGGCATTTTCGGGCACCGTTTTGATGGTGATTTTCTTTGCCCCGTAGGCTGACAATGAAACAGCCAGAAAGGCTAAAAAGCAAAGGATGAATTTCGGGGATTTCATGCTGTTGTGTCGCTGTGTCGTCTCCATTCCCGATCCGACTGTTGGATTAGATCGTGATACAAAAAAAGCGTGGAATGATGTTCCTGTCTATCTTCAAGGAGGCATCGCCAAACGCCTGTTCACGAAATACACAGTCCACTCCCACGCCTTATCGGATATCGAATCCCCCTTGTCGGGGAGTGGATACACGACAAGCATGAGCGTTCTCTCTGACTGCTTTCTCATTCGTGAATTGAAAAATTGGCGATTTCCTTGAAATGATAAAGCACGAAACGCTTTTTCAACATGTCCGCGCGCCCGTCACAGAGCGCACACAGCAAAGATAACACATTTCCCTTACTCCGCAAAATAATTGCAGATTACAAACACAAAGCCCAGGTAACAATGAAAATTCCAAACAGATGTGCAAAAACTTCTGTTTGGAATTTTCACGTCTACGAGTATGTTGTTAATTCACCTGGATTGTTTGATTCACTTGGATTTTTTGTGAGTCATAGGAGTTACGTGACATAGCCCGCACAACATAGATGCCACTGGGGAGCGTCACTTTGCCGACTTTTTCACGGAACAGTTCTCCTCCGTTTACGTCATAATGCCGCATAAGGATTCCATTCTCGGCAAAGATATCTATGGCAGTATCGAAGCTATTTGTTCCTTCTATAACGATACCGCCCGGGATATATTTAATACTCAGCTTCCCACCGTTTTCATCACCGTAGATATCGGTTGTTCCGCTGTGTCCGGAATCTATGACTGTTATTATGCAGGATGCTTTAAGAAAGGTTTCGTCAGTAGTTGCGGTTATTACGGTAGTTCCTGGAGAAACTGCGGTGACCAGTCCGTTTTCATCTACAGTTGCCACTCCCTTATCTGACGAGGACCAATCAAGCCATCTCATCGTTGCGTCCTCCGGAAGCAACGTTGCCGTAAGTTGCAATGTCTCTCCCGATTCCAAAGTTGCTTCGGCATGATTAAGGGTTATAGATTCAACGGGAATCCCTCTGACAGACACCCAACACTCAGATTTCAGACCATTGACGGTTGTTGCGGTTATTACGGCTAACCCTACAGAAATAGCGGTTACCAACCCGTTTTCGTCAACAGTTGCGACTTCTGCATCAGACGAGGACCATGTTACCGATTTGTCGTACGAATCATCAGGATGAACAGTAGCCACAAGCTGAATGCACTGATTAATCCTGAGATCGGTTAAGGTCTCATTTAATCCAACACTCTCGGGAATCACCCCTTCGATAGCCCTTATCTCCTTAAATGTTTCATACCACTCACTCCACCTATATTTATAAGAGTCTATACTCATCATAGGAACATATAACGTGGCGGATGGAACCTGTTCTGCAATAAAGGCATGGGAACCAAGAACAGGGGGATTGACCGCTCTGCATGTGACTGTCATGTTTTCGGTTGCTCTTAAGTCAAAAGCATCTGATTCAATCAAGGTCAACGAAGCCGGCAAATCTATTGAATTGAAATAAGTACCCACAAATGCATAATAACTGATTGTCGAAACAGCTTCACCTATCGTCAACGTCCCCTTGAAACCGGAACAGTCCCGAAAACACCCGCTTCCAAGCTCGGTCACGGAATTGCCCATCACCAGTGCGTCAAATCCACTACATCTACTGAATGCATAATAACCAATCTTAATCACAGAGTCCGGAATTCTTAAATCTCCGGTAAAACCGGAACATCCCGAAAAAGCATAATCTTCTATTTCCGTTAAAGTGTCAGGAATCCGGAGTGTTCCTGTAAGTCCGGAACATCCGCTGAACGCAGAATCTCCTATACTGGAAACGGTGTTCGGAATCTGTAAAATTCCCGTAAAACCGGAACATCCTCCGAATGCATAATATTCTATTTCGGAAACTGAATCCGGAATCCGAAGATCGCCTGTAAGCCCGGAACATCCGCAAAATGTATGATCTTCAATTATTTCCAGTCTATCTGAAATTTTCAATTCTCCATTCAAGCCGGAACAATGATAAAAGGCAAGTCTTCCCAATGATGTCACAGAATTGGGTATGATAAGGTCGCCTGTCAGACCAGTACATTCTGAAAACGCTTCCTCTCCGATTGCTATAAGCGAATCGGGTAGTTTTAGTTCCCCGGAAACCTTCGCACCTGAAAACGCTTTTGATTCAATCTCAGTCACGGGATAATCCACATACAAAAAGTTGATATGATCAGGAATAATCAAATTTACTCCGGAATAATCCTGATTATCTCCCACAGATGCTGTATTCGAAATCTTGTCAATATAATAGTTTATTCCATTGATTTTGAAACTGAAATTATCCCCGTTATCCTTGATAACCCATATTCTGATTTGATCTGAAAGTCCCGAACGGGAGGTTGCTGTGATGTCGGCAAAACCGGTATTACGAGAGCATATATTGCCTTCTTGATCCACATATGCCACGTCAAAATCAGATGTTTCATAACTAACATATTTGTGCGTCGCATTCTCCGGTTTTATGGTAATCAACATCTCTTTGCTCTCCCAAGAGTTCATAATCAAATCATTTCCGGTTACGCCCATGGCTGCTCTATCAATGACAACACTTGTTACCGGAGTCTCTACAACCGTCACATTACATGTTGCCGTCCGGCCCCCAACAATGGCTGTGATGACAGCCTGTCCCACTTCGTGAGCTGTGACCAATCCGGCATTATCCACAGTGGCTACTTCAAAATTGGATGTAGACCATGATGGATTTTTATAGGTTGCATTCTCAGGCAACACATTCGTGAGAAGCTGGACTGTTTCCCCGGCCTTAAGTTCGACCTCCTCTAAATTGAGCGAGATCGATTCCACATCAATTCCCGATACACGGACAAAGAGGTAGGCAACCTTATTTGTTCCGGCTTCCACAAAAACCGTAGTAGTTCCGGCAGACAACGCTTTAAGATTACCGTTCATATCCACAGAAACTATCTCCGGTCTATAGCTTTTATAAGACAAGGTATTGTCAGTGGCGCTCTCCGGCTCTACACTGGCAATAATAGATGTTGTCTCACCGATGCGCATATTCAACCAGCCGTCGGAAGCAACTCCTGTTGCCTGCTCATCGATAACAACCTTGCTGACAGGTGTTGCCTCTACTATTATTTTACATTCATCCGAGATTCCCAGAAGAGTTGTTACCTTAATTACGGCGGTTCCGATTGATACGGCGGTCACGAGACCGTTTTCGTCTACGGTTGCAACGCCAGCATCTGACGATGACCACGTAAGCGACCTGTCAGTTGCACTCTCCGGACGTAATGTTGCCGTCAGTTGCAATGTCTCGCCCGACCTCAAAGTTGTTTCGATATGATTCAGGGTTACAGACTCCACTGGAGTGGGTGTGACCGTCACCTCACACTCAGCTGTAAGACCATTAGTAGTTGTTACGGTTATTACTGCTTTTCCTACAGCAACAGCTGCGATCAGTCCGTTTTCGTCTACAGTTGCGACTCCTGCATCAGAGGAGGACCATGTTACCGATTTGTCAGTTGCATTCTCAGGACGTAATGTTGCTGTCAGTTGCAGTGTCTCGCCGTATTTCAGAGTCGTTTCAGAAAGATTCAGGGTTACGGATTCCACTGGAGTGGGAGCTACTATTATGGTACACTCAGCGGTATACCCGTTTACGGAGGTACATGTAATCACAGATGTTCCCACTGACACGGCAGTAACCCAACCGTTTTCGTCAACAGTTGCAACTCCGGTATTTGTCGATGACCATACTACCGATTTGTCAGTGGCATCTTCTGGAAACAAAGTTGCCTTCAATTGCAGAACCTCACCGGATTTCAAAGTTGCTTCAGCATGATTCAAGGTTATAGATTCAACGATAGTGGGAGCGACTGTCACTGAACACTTAGCTGTAAGTCCGTTGGCACTTGTTGCGGTTATGACGGCTGTACCTACAGAAACGGGTGTTATCAGTCCGTCTTCGTCAACAGTTGCAACACCTGCATCTGACGATGACCACGCCACCGACTTGTCAGTGGCACCCTCTGGAAGCAACGTTGCAGTCAGTTGCAATGTTTCACCGGAATTCAAAGTTGCTGCGGCATGACTCAGTGTGACGGACTCTACGGGAGTGGGTGCGACCGTCACCTCACACTCAGCTTTAAGACCGTTGACACTTGTTGCGGTTATTACTGTTGTTCCTATTGAAACAGCAGTAACCAGCCCGTTTTCGTCAACAGTTGCAACATCTGCATCTGACGATGACCACACAACCGATTTGTCGGTGGCATTCGTCGGAAGAACATTAGCCAACAGCTGAACGGTCTGTCCGATCGTCAACTTAGTCTTCATAATGTTAAGGGTGACAGACTCCTCCATTCTGGCGACAACAGTTACCGATAAAAGGTCTCCTAGTCCTCCAGCCTCACTCACCACTATTGTCGCGCTTCCAGGGGAAATAGCCTTGATGTTCCCGTTTTCATCCACAGACACTATTTCCGGGCTATCACTTTTATAAGTCAGGGTTTTATTGGTGGCGTTCGCCGGAGTGACCATTGCCGTGACAGTTCTTGTCTCCCCGACGTAAAGCTCCAGAATGTCTCCTGTGATTCCAAGTGAAACTCTGTCGATGGTCACACTCGTTACACGCGTAGGACTAACCGTTATCTTACGTTTATCAGTCAAACCGTTGGAAGTGGTTGCAGTGATGATTGCCGTGCCCACCGAGATAATCCTGACTAAACCGCTTTCATCAACCACGGCAACCCCATCATCAGATGATGTCCAGCTAACGGTCTTATCTGATGTATCTGAGGGAAGCACTTGTGCGTGAAACGGGATTTCATCCCCTACTTCAAACGTCATCTCGGGAAAGCTTATCCTGATTGATTCCGCAAGCACCGGCATAACCGAAACCTGAATCTGATCGGAAACACCATCTTTTGTCCTTACCGTAATGATGGCTTCGCCCGGCAAAAGTGCTCTTATTCTACCATTGGTATCAACCTTTACATTTTTTGGCGAAGAGCTCTCATAGTACAAAGTCTTGTCGGTGGTATTATCCGGTTCTACCGTTGCCGTGACAGTTCTTGTCTCCCCGACGGAAAGCTCCAGATTGTCACCAGTGATTCCAAGAGCTGCCCGGTCAATAGTGACTTTGGTCGCCGGAGTCTCTTCTACCACCACCTTGCACAATGCCCACATGTAATTGACAGTAGTGGCTATAATATTGGCCTCACCGACACCACAGGTGGTTACTACACCATTCTGATCTACCGTGGCGACTTCCCTGTTGGATGAGCTCCATGAAAGGTTTTTGTCTGTAGTGTTTTCCGGCAATATGGTGGCGGTAATCTGAAATGTTGAATTAACCTTGCCTCGCCATGTTGTCTTGTCAAAAGCTATCGACGTTGCCACTCGAGGTTCAACTGTCACAATACAAGAATTGGAGACGTCCGCGCCATCCTTCGGTTTTACCGTGATGGTGCACACTCCTAATCCGCGAGAGGTAACCTTTCCGTATTCATCAACCGTAGCCACTGATTCATCGTTTGAAGACCATTCTAAGGTTTTGTCAGTAGCATTCTCCGGGAACACAGATGCACCTAAGGTATAAACCGTGCCCAGCGGTAAAAACAGTTTCTGAGATTCTATTGTAATTCTTTCAACAAGTACAGGATGCACCACCAGTGTATGTACATTCCTTACGGTTGTATTTTTAATCGTCGTTATTATCTCTGTGCTACCGACAGCCTTGGCTGTAAGCAATCCGTTTTCAGTAATCTCTGCTATTCTGTTGTCACCTACAGACCATTCCACTTCCTTGAATTTAGCTTCCGATGGTATTATATTGGTTTGGAGTTGAATGGATTGTCCAATCGTTACCGCCGAGAGGTCTGTCACAATCTCGACTTTTTCAGGCATGACTACTTCTTCCTCTTCCTTGATTCTGGATGCCAGTCCGGACCATCCTGGCTGGCTGATATAAGCGCCTCTACATCCCCCGGGCACCTCGATATATTTGATATCGGACTCATCAAATGTATCATCCGACACAGTCGGCGGAATCTCCGACCTCATGATTAGCTTCGAGAGTTTTGTACATCCTGCAAAAGCCTTTGAGCCGATGGTTGTGACCGATGCCGGCAACTCAAGGTTACTGATATCCCACGGTGCGAAATAAAATGCGGTTTTTGAGGCATTGAAAATCAGACCTGACGCGTCTGGCACGCAATCTTCCGGATATGGCACTTCAATCTCTGCAACAAATGCTCTTGTCCCTTTCATCGGATAAGCACCCTTTCTTATGTCACAACCAGAGAACGAGCTATGGACATTGTTAGCGGGAGAAACAACCACGCTTTTCAGCGATGAACATTCCCAGTATTTACAACCGATTATTACTCAATATTTTATAGATAATAAGTCAGAAATATGG